>Ga0207884_1000543_pt1 | contig 21555 bp, 21 predicted proteins | sample MalvirmetaMSP144_FD_184236 | JGI IMG/M metagenome (GOLD analysis project Ga0207884, IMG submission 184236) | Marine viral communities from the Deep Pacific Ocean - MSP-144 (SPAdes) | ecosystem: Environmental > Aquatic > Marine > Oceanic | place: Pacific Ocean | collected 2011-07-08 | reverse complement strand
CGTTCTTCATCTGTAATGATCAAAGGAATAACGGGTCGACCCATTGCAGTAGCTCCATCGATGCTTTCTGCAACTATAACCTTAAGCTACGATTTATTCGGCGAACTTTTGTTAAGGCACACTAGGGTATCCACCATCGAGAACTCATAAACATTCTCTCGCCCCCCGTAGCGTGCGAAGGTAGATAGACCTGAATCCATAACCCCTCTTCAGGCTTTGTCGAATCTACATCTAGCCAATGCCTCAGCTGTTACAGCGATTCGTGCACGGGATGTTTTTCAAAGTTCTCTTCCCAGCGGCTCATTCATCTCCGTGATAACCCTTTGACTTCCAGGAGTGACGGCGCAGCGCTTCAGCGATCTTCAACGTACTCGAAGAGTTCGCCCACTTCGCAATTTAAATAGCGGCAAAGCGCTTCGATCGAATCCAATTCAATCCGGCTGGCTGTCTCATGATAAAGCCGAGTAATCGTCCCCCGGTTCACCCCTGTTTCCCTCGCCACATCAACAATCTTGAGCTTCTTCTCGCCCATCAGCTTAGACAGATGGCACTTAATCATTTGGCCCACCAAAGAACAAATTAACTCACAGGAGATCAAAAAGACTTGCAAAAGGTCTTTATGAGTGCATAATGATCTGCAGGAGGACATTTTGAGGCGCTGGTCATGCGGTATGTCCTCCAGCACTGAACGATAGCAGAGGTGAAAAGTTATGTCACAGGAGTATCTGACTACCGAAGAGCTTGCTCAGCGGATTAAGTACGACGCGCGCACGATCCGCGAACGGCTGAAAGATTCCGTCCTGCTAGAGGGTATTCATTACATTCGGCCGTTCGGCGGACGGAAGATCCTCTACATCTGGGAGAAAGTCGAGCAGGACATGTTCGATCACGCCAGCAATGTCGCTTTTGCCGTGCCGATGGCTCGGGGAGGAGTGTGCCGTGGGTAAGATCGTCGCACGACCCGAATCCGGAAAGCTGTACTTCGATTTCCGCTTCCGAGGCAAACGGTGCCGAGAGCAGACCGCCCTCAACGACACGCCCGCGAACAAGAAGAAACTTCAGACGATTCTGAAAAAAATCGAGGCGGAGATCACCTTGGGGACTTTCGAGTATCACCAGTATTTCCCCGACAGCCCCCGGGCGAAGGAATTTACCCGACAAGCTGAATTGCAGCGCGCTCGGGCGGCTCATGACACGCCGCTGTTCAGCGAGTTTTCACAAACATGGCTGGACGAGATGCGTATTCAGTGGCGCCGTTCCTACATCACAACGATTGAGGGAACGCTGGAGAACTATCTGATTCCGGAATTTGGAGAGTCGGAGGTTGGCCGCATCACCAGACAGGAAATTCTTTCGTTCCGGGCGTCCCTCGCCAAAGTTCAGACCCGGAGCAAAAAGCCACTTTCCGCCAGCCGTATCAACCGCATCATGACGCCATTGCGCATGATTCTGGGAGAGGCAGCCAACCGCTATGAGTTTACCTCACCCTACCAAGGGATCAAATCGCTGAAAGTGCCGAGGTCGGATGTGGAGCCTTTTTCACTGGAGGAGGTTCGACTGATTCTCGATTCAGTGCGGCCCGACTTCAGAAATTACTACGTGGTTAGGTTTTTCACTGGCCTCCGCACGGGCGAGATCGATGGCTTGCCATGGGACTGCGTCGATTTTCAGCGTCGGCAAATTTTGGTTCGCCAGGCAATAGTGGAAGGCGAAATTGAGCAGACCAAAACGGATGGCAGCTATCGGCACGTTGAGATGTCTCAGGTGGTGTTCGACGCCCTCAAGGATCAGCAAAAAGCGACGGGAACAAACACCTTTGTGTTCTGCAATCGCGAGGGCAACCCGCTTAATCACAACAACGTGACTCAGCGGATCTGGTACCCCCTGCTCCGCCATCTTGAGTTGCGTAAACGCCGGCCTTATCAGACCCGCCACACCGCAGCGACCCTTTGGCTAGCCGCCGGTGAGAACCCGGAATGGATCGCAAGGCAAATGGGCCATACCACAACGGAAATGCTTTTCCGCGTGTATAGCCGCTACGTGCCAAACCTGACCCGCCGCGATGGCAGTGCGTTCGAGCGCCTGCTCATCAACGAATTCAACGCCAAAACTGATCCCAAGAAGGAAGGTGACTCATGAACCATTCTCAACTGTTTTCTATCAGCCGAAAGTCTTTCGCAAGTCGTTTGGCTGGTGCACTCGCATTCTCGATGCAAATTCCGGACGGAACTCACCTCGTCGCCGTGCTTGGCGAGGGCGACGAAAGCTCCAATCTCGCAGCGCTCACTCACTGGGTGGAAAACGAGATGTGGTTGATGGACGACGAGGCCCTTCAAGACCCGCTGCCGCAACTGCTCAACAATCTGGAACGTCTTCTGCACTCTGCACAGGAGGACTTCGCATGAGCATTGTCGTCAACACCACCTGGAAGAGCGAGCCGGAAGTTTTCATCGGAACCATTACCCACCTGACCGAAATCCCGAACGGAGACGAACTGCCGGTGCTGGAACTGACCATCGAAAATTCTTTCGAGCGGTATCAGGTCGTAATGTTTCAGCCTCACCGCGATCTCCAGCTCTCACAAATCCCAGAATGTGCCGTTCAATTGGTGCTCTGGGAAGGTGAGCGGGGAAGTGCCGTGTCGCGCTCAGACACTGTGATGCTTCTAAAAAAGCCTGACACACTCCTGCACCTGCCTGGGTCGAAACTGGTCTGCCCTGACCTGGCGGTCGACATTGAACTGTTCATCAGCTCGTGCCCAGTGCAACCACTGGCTGATTTTGTTAGACGAGTGTTGGGTCGACCATCAGTTGGCCTGCCCTTTTTGAATGGCGTGATGCAAGAAGCCGGACTCCGACAGCCAGGCTGTTTGGCTCGGCATGGTCTGGAAGTGGCTGCGCGATCATTCGATGCCTGCCACGGGTACTCCGTTGAGGAGCGATGGCTGGCTGCCATCGCAGCTCTCCTACATGGGCTGGGTCGAATTGAACTTTCAGACTCTGAACCAACAGATTATCTGAAGATGGTTCTTAAAACCCTCGGCCTGATCTCAGTAGAGCTCAAATGGTTGGGTCAAGACCTTCCTGATGCGGCCCGAATGATCCAGTTTGTCATCGCATCGATGCACCGAATAGGAAGCGACGCACCGCGTCACCCTGCCTCGATGGTCGTTCAAGCGAGCCATCTCATTGCAGCCCATCTTCAGCCAGAATTGATGGGCTCAGCAAAAAGACATTTAATCGGTTCAACGCTAAGCCTTCTAGAGGATTGAACTCATCCCTTGGCCACGGACGGCCAATCAGAGTCCCTCTCCCCCAACAGCTTCATTAATTGCGGCTTCCCCGGCACACGACATCATCAGAACGAAAACCGTAAACTTAAATGCGTTCATCGTGTTCTGCGCGCCACCCTTCCCGAGTTTGGGATCCAGTCTGATCTCGATCTGGACACTTCCATACTGAAAACGCTCCCCCTTCGATGCCTCCGAAGATATTACCACTCGCGCCTTGGGTAGCTTGAAATACTCTGACCAGTGCGCTTTTACCTCGCGATCTGACAGACCTCCACTCTCTGGAGCTTTGACCCTTACTTTTGCCAGATGCATAAACCCGGCTTTTTCAATAAATTTCAAATAAGTCAGCTTTTTCTCATCGAGCGTGTAAGAGATCTGTGTCTTACTACTCGAAATTCCGTTGCTCACCGTCTGAAGAGCATAAAATGCAGCGTCAGGCTCCTCTCGCAACCAACGACGAACACGCTCAAAAATGTCCTCGACAAGCCCTTGCGCCAGCTTGGCCTTTGGTGGTGCCGGGCACTCGGGGAGCGTTGGCATTGTGACCCCACCAACACCATTCTTGAGAGCGATCGTTTGGGCGGTCTTATCAGGATCTCGTGAGTACTTGCTGCGCTGGCTTCCATCATGGAAACGCTGCTGCATGAGACGCGTGCCGAGTTCAAGCCATACCTCAAGCGTCCCGGCCACCAAATCAAATCTCGCCTCCACCGCACGGATTGCCTCCTCTCTGGCTCGCCCCTCAGCAACCATTCGATTAAACAGAAACAACGCGGCATAGATCATAAATGCCGTGTACGGATCGGGATTCAATCGTTCAGAAAGAGCGGGGAGATCTGGCATTTTAAAGGAGGTCAAGTTTTTTCCCGCAGTAATACACACACCTGCAGGCCAACGGTTTTTGGTGAAAACCGCGAGTTCGCGGGCAGTTGTGTCACCTTTTAGCCCATTATTGTTCCGAAACCCGTCAACAGACCCGAGGGTCAACCCCAGAAGACTAGACTGCTCTCGTAGGGTCAAAGTCGGTAGTCGACGCTCGGCCTGTCGCACCCCGTTGATGTAATCCATCATATGGGCATAACTCAACAAAGTCTGGCCAGGCGAGGCGTGGCCGGCCAATACAGCAAGAAACCATAGCTTTTTGCGGGTAGGCGCCCAAGCGGTTGACCGGTTGGCAATCGCATAAATGTCTTTTCCCCAATGTGGCATGACTATAGTCCCGCCGTCATCCATGGCCCAGTTTTCCCTCATCAGTTCCCCTGGCCGACGCTCAAACAGTCGCAACCCGATTAACGTGACGCACGAATGACGAAGGTGGTGGAACCGCAGGCTGGCTGTGCCGGAAGCGGTTCGCATTACTTCCTGTATTGGGGTGAACAAATGGCGCTGTGGAATCAGCTGATTCCCTCGCTGTGGGGCAGAAAACAACAAATCATTTTGTTTGGTATTGGGCTCTCGTAATCGTTGTTGGTACCAGGCCTGCAGTTGGCCCAATTCCGCTTCTGTCAGCAGCGCCCACAGCGGAAGACGCCTCGTACCGCTTCCGCTTTTCTGACCGTCAAATTTGTTGCCTCGCGTTAAGAGCTCAGGGCGCGACAAATCATGGGCCATCAGCCCCTGTAGATCTTTGATAAGAATTTTCTGAACTTCTGAGCGGCGTACTCCGCAGCGAAATCCGAGGGTCAGTACGATCTGCCGGACCTTAATCAAGCGACTACTCCCCCCGGAATGCTCAAGCATACTGTGAGCGCGAACGTACTCCGCCGGTGTCAAAATGTTTGCATCGACCTCGCTATTAACCGTGACGCCCTCAATGGCTACCTCAGGCATTCCGTATTGCTCAACCATGTACTGATGAAACCACCCTGCGACAACGGCCTGACTTGAGCGCCGTTTAGCCGAAGGCGCACTTGAACGCAGCCGGTCGTATACTTCCTCCCACTCATCCTCTCCCATTGCATTCAGATCACTTGTTCCTGAAAGAATCGTTGCAAGCGGGTTGGCGATCGTCGCCAGGTAGCTTCGGATACTGCTGATCACCAGGTCCTTCTGACGGCCACCATAACGGCGCAAATGCGCGGTCCAGCTCGCCAGCACACGGACGATGGGGGCCCATGAATCATCATCAGCAATTGCTGTCAGCTTTTGATAGGTTGGGTCCCGCTCACCCAGCTTGCTTTTGCGAGAGGCCTGTTTCAGAACACCACGAATAGCGCTAACACCCGTATAGACGTCCGCATCACATTGCCCGGTCAAGACTTCCAGATCCGCGATCGGTTTGGTTTCAAGCTCCTCGGTTGTTTGTGGGATTTGAAGAGGAACTTTTTTGGTCAGCAATCGAGCCCACGCATCGCTTGGGAGAGAGACAGTTGCTCCATGGCCACGCTGGATATGATGCAAAACGCCCTCCATCCAGGTGGCATCCCGGGTCGCAGATGCGTCGATCAACTTCCCCAGGACAGTTTTTGGTTTTTTCTCTTTTTTCGAGAGAACGTCAAGAAAATTCAGGTAATTAAAAACGAGTCGTGCGACGTCGGTGTTCACTCCACATGGCCACTGATCCATTCCATAGGTTTTGTACCAGCGCTGCAGGAGCAACATTGAGACCGGATCTGGGAACCAACGCCACAACCCTTGTCGAGTCTCAACATTGTTCGCCCCTTCGCTGGGGTCAATATCCATCCACGTGAGTCCGTCCAGATGACGTACGCCTTTCGGAATATCTTTTATCAACCACTGCAGTTTTTTCCGGCTGTGCACGCCACCGAAAACGATGACACTGAACAGCAAACGCCCTGCGTCAAGCTTAAGCTGGCTGTCCTTACCTCGATCCTTCGGGTTTTCAACATCCCGCCAGAACCCGTCGACCCAGCCACTCGTGTCCGAGAGTTCCTGGAAGCCTACGGGCGTCGCGGGGGCGGATTCACAATGCAACACAACCATCCGCTGTTGGTTCGGCAAATCCAGATTATGCTCCAATGCAGCTTCCTGAAGCCTTTGGGCGAGGTAGTTATGCCGAATTTTCAACTTATGCCCTGACACATCTTTTTTCACTTGAGCGAAAAGCTGATCAATTCTCTGCTCGGAAATCGGATTCGGACACGTCCCCAGCAGGATGTCTATCGCCTTTTCAGTCAGATAACGATCGACTGCACTCTGCTGCTGCTCAACGATTCGTTGACGGTGTTTGGCGCGAACATCATCGCCATGGGCACGGTCATCAACGGTTACATGTTGGCTCATGACATCCCCTCCCTGGGCATCAAGCCCATATCATTCAGTATCTCACTGAGCACCGGCTCAATGCCTGACGCGAAATCGATGGGGCTGAGCGTTGAATAGCGTCCCAGGGGTTCCTGGCCATCCAGCCAGTGCCCCATCCAGGCGTCTACCAGTTCCGCATGAACGCCTCGATGGCGTAGCTCACTGCGCAAAAAATGCCTATTGACATTGAGGGGCAGATCGAAGATCCCGTTCAAGTGCGCTTTCAAGGTCTCCGGGGTAACCGGGATAACCCTGACAAGCTTTTGAGATTTTTTTATACGACTGGCGGCCCGGGAAAGAAAAAATAAAAAATGGGCAGGCTCCTTGATTCCGAGCAGTGCCCATATCTGGTTGGCCACGCTCTCTCGATGCTGTCTGTACAGATCAATCTGACGAGATAGATTCTCTGGCACAGGCACAAGCCTGGCATGACTGAACGCACTATTAGTTTTATCCGCGATTACGACCATGCCGGATAGCGGATCATAGTCGGTGTTGCGGGAAAGCGGCGCCCTTACACTTCGATAGCCCGTGCCGAATGCCAAGAACAGCGCAACATATAATGTATAGCTGTTATGCAGGTCCACCAGGGCATCTGCCGAAAGAGGCTTTTTAAGGTCTGAACTTAACCGCTGTTGAAGATCCGTCACCAAGCTCGCCAACCGCCCGGGTTTTGGGCAGAGCGGACTGCCAATGAAAAAAGAGCGGTTTGGACCGGGGCGAGCAGGCAACATCAGCCCCCTGAATTCATGTGGCACCATCTCTCGCAATGCACTGAGGTACCGATCCAGCAGGTCGGTCTCTGAAACACAATAGTAATGCGTGCCCAAATGCTCCCCGGTTGCAGGCTGATTTCCTGTGATAAATACCGCATCCACGATATCGCCCTGAACGTCTGCAATCTCGTGGTAGACACATCGCTGCAGCCGAGTTTCCGTTATCCTCGTCCCGTCGTCCGAGCGAACGTCGGACAGGATGTTCTTCACGCTTTGTTTAATATCCTCAATCTCTGAGCGCTGGAATAAATAGCCCTGCCAGTCGCCCTCATTGCTCCCCAATAATTCTGTGAGCAAATCCCACAGCAGCGTTACGATCGGCAGCCGTAGCTGGTTATATGCCTGTCGCAGGCTCTCATGCCATTCGGTGCGTAGCGGGCGCTGTCGTTCGGGTACAGGCACACTCGCCTGAACAAAACAGCCCTCTCGGCAGATAGCCAACGAATTATCGTCAATTCGCCCTGGAACCTGAGCAATGGTGTTGTGCAAACGCGAATTTAGAATGGTTTCCAGCGGGCGCCCGGTCAGCAGAATCAATCCAACTGCCAGTGCCCCGGGATTTTGGCCCGCACCTTCCCAGGAGAGCGCGGATATAATGGAGTACAGCTCGTACTCAGTCAGTCGATCCCAACGCGTGGGCAGTGCCTGGGCACTGCGTCGCTGCTGATCGGCCATATGACGACTCTTGTAAACACCACGTTGCAGTGACCCACCACGTCTTGGATTCGCACGTTCCGAGGCAACAACGGTTCGCACCTCCGGCGCCACGTCTCTTTCCGGCAGGCCGTCCAACCGGCCGGCATCGATTGCGTCAGGTTCTGAGTCCGGTGACTCAACCAGGTAGAACGTTTCTCCACCATCATCACCCAGCCGACCCGGTGAGATTTCTTGGATTTGAGTGTCAGGTCGACCGACCGCTCTACTTCGATCCGAGACTTCTAATGGCTTCTCAACACCCAGCGATAGTCCAATAAGACGTCGAATATGACCTAGCGCCTCCGACTCGGCACGATTCAATTCAATACCCTCAGAATGCTCGGTCTCTTTTAGCGCCTGGTAGCACCCATGCCTGCTCGGTAGCTCAAATTCGACGCCGTCGAGCACCCGATTGTTGACTCGGCGCAGCTCACGAAACGCGGCAAGGATATTGGCTAACGGTCGGTGTCCATCGACAGCGAGTGACGGGATACCGCTATGGGCAGCAACCAATGCGTGCGCCATCAACTGGAGACGCCCTGGCGAGAGCGGCTGTGACGTTTTGGACAGCTCGTGCAATGATGAATAGACGGGATGACTCGTCATGAACTGCTTTACCGCATCTGGCTGCTCAACCCAATATCCAGATACCTCGGTTTGATCTGCAATCGCCGTGCAGAGCTCCATCAGATTCGGAATTGCATCAAGAAACTCAGGCTTCCCTCTCCCCTCGCTATCCTCTTCCACCTTGATCAACCAAGCATGTTTGAGAACGTCGCGCAGAACGATAACGACATTCCGCAGCCCCTTCATTCCGTAGGGAGGGTTAACGAGCTTTTCCAGAATCTCGCTGGTTGTTTGTTCAGACATTATCGCCACCTCCAGAACTCGTAGGCTGAATAGCCTTTCTCTGAGCCGTGATTTCTGACAGTGACTGGCGCCTCAGTCCAGCGACCTTAGCCAGGGACTTTATTTTTGATGCGAATGCGGTTTTTGCGTCAGTGTTTTTCACTAACTCCTCTCGCAGCGCTGCTATCGCACAGGTGTAGTATTTGCCCTCGATGGCATTCACGATGAGATTGAGCATTTCTCGCTGCGCTGAGATGAGCTCAACATTGGCCTTTTTGACGGTATTATCCTCAATCACAAGAATTCGAGTCTCTGGTGGCAGATGCGGCTTGATCGCCAACGTCCGGATGTTGCTGATCACGTGGAAATAGTTATCATCGCCCATAACCCCAATTGGAGGATGTGCCATTACATAGTCCAGCAGCATTTGTTCAGGCACGCCGGATAGCCATGCCCGATAGGTCAGACCAAGCAGCATTTGCCGGTAATTGGCGGACAAGCCGGGCGAGAGGATCAGAGCGTCTACCCTGACCTTTTTGGTTTTAAATTCATCAGTCATTTTTTCAGCCTCTTAGAAAACGGTGAGGCTATTTTCTCGACTGACAAAAGCCCTGTGTTCGGTCTAATTGAGGAATTTTTGCAATAAGAGCGAAATTAACCTCTTTTCGCTTGCAGCGGGGCCGACTTATGAAAAACTGGTTCAGCCAGCATCATTGCAGGAGTATCAGATATGACTCAAGAGCAGGCGACAGCAGAGCTCAGGGAACTTGCCTTTCCGGAAATTCTCGCGTTGTTCGAGGTCGATCAGGCGGCAGCTTACAGATGGGGGGCTTCATCGGTTCGGGGTCTAGGCAACCACACGCCCCTCTCACTGATGGGAACCAAGCCGGACATGCAGAAAATCCACAAACTGGATGCACAGCTGCAATATAGCGACTTCCCCTAGGGGTCGGCTGTTCATACCTTTTGACTCTGGCCCCGTTCGTTGTGCCTCTTTTTACAGCCTTATGACAGTTGTGGATAAAAAGTTTGGCACACCCCCAGACTGATCATAGGGGATGGTTCCAGTGAGCGGGCTTACCAATCCGCTATGCTGTAAAAACCGATATCAATGTAATTGATAGGGTCTGCGAAGCACCCGTAATCCGCACTCACCAGATTTATCTCCTCCACCCCACCCAGCTCATAAAAATAATCGTGTGCGTCGCCATCAATCATTAAACAGGTCTCAAAACTGTCATCACCGCTGCGCTCCTCGTCTCTAATCCAACGAAACTCATCAATTTCTTTCCGTAGCAGCAAGTCGGTGATCGCTTTTTCGAGATTCTGGATATTTTCGTCTTTACTCATGATCGTCTCTGCTCATTCTATTTGGGACGTGTTTGTCTCAGGTATGCCAGTCAAATAGTCTTCTCTAAACCGAACGCCGCTCCGGCTTTGGACCATAGGGCGCTAGCGCTGATTGGTCATTTTGTGGCTGCTGATGCGGGATGCCGGGCCATGACCACGCTCATTTAGCGCACCCATAAACAGCGTCCAAACGTGCACGTGAGGCTATTTTCAAGGCTGGCAAAGGCTTTTTGTCGGGTCTAATCCTGCTATTCCCGCAATAAGAGCCAAATGAGCGAATTTATTGCGCGCCGCGTAAAAGAGACATGTAAGAATGAGGTAAAAGTTAAGGCTGGAGTGACCTACTCCCAAATTCCGATCCGTTCAAAACTGAAAAATTCGAGACCATAGAACGTTTGGCCTAGGAAAATGCCAACACCAAGCCGCAGTCACGGGTTCGATTTGACGTCAGGGCCTTGAGATCACTTTCTGGCCGGGACGGGGAGATTATAGTACGACATCAGTTGGGGGAGGGGCTGACAGCGCAATCATTGGAAGACGGACATTTGCTTTGCACCCCGCACGCTCTGGTCGCAAAGCGAACATCCAGAGGTAGGACCGAAAGCAGTCTCTTCAACAGCGGCAGTGCGTAACGTTTACCCCGGTAAGTTCATCGACTTAACATCCATGACTTTGCAATCCGACTATGACCTTCAACTCCTCGGCTCCATCATAGCGAATGGTATAAAACCCAGGTTTAGGAAAATCGTCTGGGGGAGTGAATTCGTGATGGATCCTACGCGAAGACGTCTCCTGGTTTATTGCCAAACGGCCTGGCACCCGGAAGAAGCTGGATGCAGACAGGCTGAAAGCCGAGAAAATCAAAGCCAGTGTGCGCACCAAAGTGGAGCATCCGTTCCGGTACATCAAGCAGGTCTTCGGTTATAGCAAGAGCTGCTATCGCGGCCTTGCATAGAACAATAACCGGCTGCATTTACTGGCCGCGTTCAGCAACCTGCTGATTGGCGAAAATACATGCTGGCGCGGGGCCAGTGCGCCTGTTTTCCGCCAAACTGGCGGTAAACGGGCAAAAAACACACTAATAACGGGGTAATAGCGTCTGAAATTCCTGGTTTTTGCTGCTTCAAAACCATATCGGCAAAAATCTGCGGTTATTCAGACGTTCCTTAGCGAAAATCTGCTAACATCAGTTCGCAACCTACCTTTTGGAGCTTCAATGGTGTATGACCGCGCTTCGTTTGCCCCTTTTGGCTTCACCCTTATGTTTCTACCGCTTTCCACCACAGCCGATATTTTCAACATCGCCTGGGATAATGATCTGTTTACCGGTAGCGATCGTGGCTACACCAACGGGGTAGGCCTGTCGTATTTGACATCATCAGCCGAAACCTCCGACACCGGCTCTGCCCGCCTGGCAGTTGCCGCCCGGGACCATCTCTCTTTTCTTCCGGGAGTTGGCTCAAACAACCGTGACCATGCATTGAGTTTCAGCCTGCGACAGTTGATGGTAACTCCAGAGAACCTCAGCCGAACAGAGCCTCAATTCAATGATATTCCTTACGCTGGTTACCTCTCAGTGGGCGCCACGCTCTGGAGCTGGGACGCCGACAGGATAACAGGGTTTGGTGCCCAAATCGGCGTCGTTGGCCCCGAAAGCGGGGCTGAAGCCAGCCAGAAGTTGGTGCACAAAATCACCGGGAGCGAGCCCCCCAAGGGCTGGGATAATCAACTTGGGACCGATGTCGTTGGTGGTCTGACGGCGGAACATGGACGCATACTGTGGCAGTTCGGGCAGCCCGACGACCTTGAACAACAGTTTTCAGCCGTTGGGTCCGGAATACTTTCCAGTTTTCAAACGTCTGCGTCGGCTGGCGCCGTCTGGCGAATCGGCCGCAACCTGTCGGACAATTTCATTCCGGATTATGCCGGCAGTTCCTCTACCATCGCATTGCCGGGATCTTTCAGCGACTCAAGGACCGCCTGGTCAGTCTTCGTAGGGCTGGGGGTTGAGTACATTGCCTATTCCTATCTGGAAAACAATTCCGGACCTTACCGGTTCAGTGAGAGCCCCCTTCTCGGCCAGATTGGACTCGGCGCGACCAGACAATGGGACAACCTTCAAATGGCGTTGGTTTTTCGAGCCAAAACGGGGGAAAAACAGCGTAACCAGAAGAATTTCAGCTTTGGTACGCTTTCTTTCAGTTGGGCTTTGTAATCCCTGATCTAACCGCTAAACTTGAACATCTTTACTGATCACACCGTCTATGGCGATCTGCCAGATTAGGTCACCGATGGCATCAAGGGATTGGGTCCCGTTCGGGTCGAACCAAGTTGCAACCCAGTTGAGCGCCCCAAGGCCGATCAGGCGGAGCAAACGGCCGTCAACGTTCTTCCGGATCACGCCCTGTTCAATCATTGTTTCAAGGATACCGGCCCACAGGGACTCGTACTGATCACGCAGTTCGATGATGTCCTCGCGAGCCTCCGGGCCAAGCGCTCGCCATTCAAACAACAGCACGTAAACCGCGTCCGAATCAACCAACAGCGCCCGCAGATGCGCGTTGATACAAAGGCGCAATCGCTCCACCGGGTCATCCGAGCTGGCGTAAGCCGACCCGACCTCTGCGGTAACCAGGTCGACTCCCCGGCGCATCAGCTCGACAAGCAGCGTTTCCTTGGCGCTGTAACGATAATACAGACTCCCGGGTAGCATATTGCAGGCCTCGGCAATCTCCTTGAGCGAGGTCTTCTCGAACCCTTTCTCACGAAAAAGCCGGGCTGCGTTAGACAATACATCGGCGTGATCGCCTAGTTTGCTTGCAGGAGTAACCTGTCTGTCAACCATGGCTTAAACATCTCCTCAGCAAGCCAGTTTGTTATTCATCAGAGCGGCCACCATCTGACTCGTTGCACTGATCGTACGCCATTTCACAGGTAGCGTGCCATTTGCATTAGCAGATTCTTGACTTTTGGTTGGTTAACCAACCAAAATCCAGAAACAATGTTATTCGGAAAAAAATGACATGACAATGACCTATAAAAATCAGCTGTTTCCCAGCATTACCGCCTCTATGCTAAATGCTAACCGGGGTGCGCAGATCTGATGACGGAGTCGAACAGAGTTCAGCACAGGGACGCTGTGACGACGGCGTGGCAGTTCACCGAACAAGTTCCCCACGGCAGGGATCTGGGTATGCAGGTTGTGTCTGTGAACGGAAACCAGGTCTGCATGAGCGTGACCACACAGCCGTGGATGTTCGCCGAAGATAATACGGAAGAAATCTGCACCAGCGTGCTCTACTCGCTGGCAGACTCGGCAAGCGGACTGGCGGTATTTGCAGAGGCCCGGGAGTTGTCACCCATCGCCACGCTGGATTTACGCATGGATTACTTGCGCCCTGCCAGCGGCGAAAGTGCCCTGTTAGCGGTGGCCACCTGTCGTCATTTAACGGACGAGGTCGCGTTCATCCATTGCGACATCTTCAGTGAGGGCAATCGTGAGCTGTTAGCGACGGCAAACGCCACCTTCATGCGTAACACCCCGGGCCAGAAATTCCATGCAGGTGGACGAGGAAGGGAGGGTGCATGAGCACGATCAGCGATTCGGCACAACCCATCTCAGGCCCTACCGAAAGCGGGAAAGAATATGCCGACTGGCAGGCCCTGCTGGAGCGCACTCCCTACGCACGGCATCTTGGGCTTGAGGTTCAACGCGGCGATGCAGGTCTATTGGTTCATATGCCCTGTCGTGAGGCGCTGATTGGCAACTTTATGCTACCCGCCCTCCACGGCGGCGTGCTCGGCGCCCTGATCGAACTCACCGCGCGGGTTGCTGCGCAAAGCCAGGATACAGGCAAACGTTGCCCACGCATTCTGGATAGCCACGTTAACTACCTTCGCTCCGCGAAGGCCCGATCGACTTTCGCCAGCGCCGACATTGTTCGGCAAGGCAGGCGGACCAGCCTGGTCCGGGTGATCTGCTGGCAGGGCGATAAGAGCAAACCGATCGCCAGCGGTCAGGTCCAGTTGTTGCTCCCGACAATCGCCGTCAAACAAGAAGATCTTCATGAACAACCAGCACAACAAACCTGAACGCGACGAGTTCCAGTCGCCGGATGGCGCGGAGATCGCACTGTGGCGCTGGCCGCAATCTCAAGCGCGCCCCACGCTGCACTGGGCGCATGCAACGGGTTACCATGGCCGCTTGTATCACCCCCTCCTTGACGAACTTGCCACGAATTTCAATGTCCTGGCCTGGGACATGCGCGGGCATGGGGCCAGCGCCGGTGCGGCAAACGTTTCGACATTCCGGGGCTGGGAAACCTACTATCGCGACATGGCCGCTCTGCTGGAAAGCCTGGACGAGCCGGTCTGGCTTGCCGGACATTCCATCGGTGCGACCACCAGCATAATGGCCGCTGCCCGACGGCCAGACAAAGTGCTGGGTCTGATTCTGGCTGAGCCCGTGATCATGGATCCGGGACAGGGCCTGAAGCTTTGGCTGGCCAAGCTGTTACGCCAGTCACATCGTTTGTCACTGGCTGCCGGAGCGGCACGTCGGCGCAGGGTATTCGACTCGCACGCTGCTGCGCTGGACAACTATCGTGGCCGCGGTGGCTTCAAAGCCTGGCCCGAAGCGTGGCTGGAAGCTTACGTCCAACACGCCTTTCTGCCACAGGGCAATCAAGTTCGGCTGGCGTGTGCGCCGGAGTGGGAAAGCACCACCTTTGCCCATACCGAACACAACCCCTGGCCTGGTATTCGTCAGTTGCAGTGCCCGGTTATCGCGCTAGCTGCGGAACGCGGGTCAACCTTCTCGCCGGCGGCGCGAAAACGCCTGCAGACCCTGCTGCCTTCGGCTGACGTGAGGGTTCTTGAAGGTACGACTCATTTTCTGCCCATGGAGCAAACAAAAATCGTTCGCGATGCCATCCTGCAACTTGCTTGGTCCGGCTACCGCGAGAACTGATACCCACACCTGGATTTTGCCAATTGGGACACCCGCCATGCGCTGTATTCTGACACTGTTTATCTCGCTCCTTATTTTGTCTGGTTGTCAGCAGTCTTCGGAACCGCCCCCAGAGGCGCCCGCCCATATCCCTTGGGTGAAAACAGTGGAACTAAAGGAGGCTGGCCCAACAGCGCAGAGATTTTCAGGAACCCTGCGAGGCCGCCACGAAGTTCCTCAGGCCTTTCAGATCGCCGGTCGGGTTCAACAGCGCTTCATCGATCCCGGTCAGCGCGTGGAAAAAGGCGACTTATTGTTCAAGCTCGATACACGAGACCTTGCAGCAACGGCGGTGGGAGCCGCCGCGGATCTGAAGCGTGCTGAAGCGGCCCTGGCAATTGCCACCAATGAGCTCCAGCGCCAGCAGCAGCTCGTGGAGCGTCAGTTTGTCAGCGAACAAACCCTGCAACGCCTTGAATTAGCAGAGCGTGAGGCGCGCAGTCAGTTGGAAACGGCCTCTTCACGCAACAAGCAGGCTCAGAATGCTCTGGGGTATGCGGAACTAAAAGCCTCCAATGCAGGCGTGATTACTGAGGTCAGCGTCGAACCCGGCCAGGTTGTGGGTATCGGACAAACCCTTGCCGTTCTGGCCGCAGATCAATTGCTGGAAGTAGAGGTTTTCTTGCCAGAGGGCATTAACCCGCCTAGGCGCGGTTATCTACCGTTAGCCAATGGCAAACAGATCGCTATGAATCTGAGGGAGATTGCCGGGGCGGCCGACCCCAGAAGCAGAAGCTGGCGAGCTCGGTACAGCCTGGAGGGGCCCTACCCCTCGTCTTTAACCTTGGGTTCGGTGGTGAGTGTCCGGTTAGCACAGAAGCAAACCGAGTCCAGCCATCGCGTACCGCTGGGTGCCTTGGATGAGAGAGGTCAAACGCCGCAGGTCTGGTTGGTCTCCGACGGCACGGTGAATCCCCTTGCGGTCGAGGTTATTGATTTGGGTAAGGAGTATGCGGAGATCAAGGTCGAGATCAATGCGGGAACGTCCATCGTCGCATTGGGGACACACCTGCTGACGCGTGGCATGGCGGTGCGGGAGCTGACTCAATGAGCTTACCGAATCTTTCCGCGCTGGCAGTGCGCGAGCGTTCGGTCACTCTCTTTTTTCTTTTGGTGTCCGTTATTGCCGGATTCTATGCGTTCTCGTCCCTTGGTCGGGCGGAGGACCCTGCGTTCACCGTCCGGGCGATGGTGGTCTCTGTAATCTGGCCAGGAGCAACCCCCGAGGTGCTGCAGCGTCAGGTCGTAGATCGTCTTGAAAAGCGAATCCAGGAGGTGGCGTATACCGATACCATTGAAACAACCATTCGGCCCGGCCAAGCCACCATGCTTATCCGATTCCAGGATTCTACCCCGAGTGAAAAAGTGCCGGACCTCTTCTATCAAGTCCGCAAACGCATGTCCGATGAGAGACCCAACCTGCCCCGGGGTGTGATCGGCCCCATCGTTAACGATAATTTCTCGGATGTGTATTTCTCCCTGCTGGCGCTGACGGCACCCGGAATGCCAATGCGTGAACTGACCCGCGAGGCAGAATCGATACGGAATCGCTTGCAACGGCTGCCCGGCTTGCAAAAAGCACAGCTCTTGGCGGAGCGGCCTGAGCAGGTTTATCTCGAATTTGATCAGGACCGGCTCAACAACCTCGGTTTGTCGGCAGAAGCAGTTTTTCAGGCGATAGAGGCCAACAATCGTCTTCAGCCTCTTGGCTTTGTTGATCTTGCCGGCCCGCGGGTTTATGTTCGCAGCAACATTGATCTATCTGACATTGAGCGCCTCACCTCAGTACCTTTGCGTATCGGCGACCAGCTTATCACCGTGTCCGATCTGGCCGAGGTGAGTTTGGGTTATGAAGATCCTTTGAGCTACATCGTCCGCTCTAACGGTGAGGATGCGATCCTCCTGGGCGTCGTCATGCGTGCTGGCGAAAATGGCCTGGAGTTTGGTGAGCGGCTGCGCGAGTTTGTAAGAGCTGAACAGGGCAGACTCCCCCTGGGAATGTCAATACGGACCCTGACCGATCAGGCTGAAGCCATCACTCAGGCGGTTGATCTTTTTCAAGTCAAGTTTGTGGTAGCGCTGGCCGTTGTGATGGGAGTCAGCATACTCGCGATCGGCCTGCGTGCAGGTTTGGTGGTGGGCATTGCGATTCCCATTACTCTGGGCCTGACCTTTTTATTGATGAAAATGGCGGGCATGAACCTGGACCGAATCACCCTGGGTGCGTTGATTATCGCACTGGGCCTGTTAGTGGACGATGCGATCATCGCCATTGAAATGATGATTGTGAAAATGGAGAGGGGTTGGGACCGGGTACAGGCAGCCAGTCATGCCTGGAGCGTAACAGCAGCACCCATGCTGTTCGGAACACTGGTAACGGTGGCCGGATTTGTCCCCATCGGATTTGCCCAGTCGGGTGTGGGGGAATATACCGGCAACATCTTTTGGGTACTGGCTTTTTCGTTGTTAATTTCGTGGTTGGTGGCGGTGACCTTTACACCTTATCTGGGGGTAAAGCTCTTGCCCGATTACACCGGACACGCTGGTCAGGACCTTTACCAAAGCTCTTTTTACCAGCGCTTGCGGGGAGTGATTACAGCGTGTGTACAGTACCGGAGAACCGTCGTTTTTATCACACTGGGTTTGCTGGCGATCAGTGCTTTCGGTATGGCAACTCAGGTGCAGAAGCAATTTTTTCCCAGCTCTGATCGCCCCGAAGTTTTGATCAGCGTTTTTGCTCCGCAGGGGAGCGCTATCGCCACCACGGATCAAAGTGTCAGACGCCTCGAAGCAATCCTGATGGACATGCCAGAGGTGAAAAGCCTTTCTGCATACATCGGTGCCGGTGCACCCCGATTCTTCGTATCGGCAAACCCCGAGCAGCCGGATCCGGCATTTGCCAAGTTGATTGCCATTGGGCAGGACGTTGAAGGACGCGATCGCATCATCTCGGCGCTGGAAGCCAGAATCGCGGCAGGTGAATTTCCGGAGGCACGAGTGCGTGTAACACGTTTGCTGTATGGTCCCCCGGTGGTCTGGCCTGTCAGTTTTCGTGTGTTGGGTCCGGAATCCGATCAACTCCGAGAGATCGCGCACCAGATCCGGACTCTAATGACCGGGCATCCGAATATCGTCATGCCGCATCTCGAATGGGATGAGCGTGTGCCTACTCTCTACCTTGATATGGATCCGGAAAATCTGGGTTGGATGGGCCTGACCCCGGCAGAGGTTGCCCGGCAACTCCAGTTCCAACTTCGCGGAGTGGCCGTCACCGAGCTACGCCAGGGCATAAGGAGCGTTCAACTGATAGCGCGTAATGGCCGCAGGGAAATGATCATGCCTGGAGATCTTGAAATCAAAACCCGCGAGGGCCGCAAACTTTCCGTTCAGCAACTCGGCAAGTGGCAGGTTCGTTATGAGGACCCCGTTATAAAGCGTCACAACCGTGCCCCCTTCCTGGCCGTCCAGGCTGATGTAGAAGATGCCCAGCCACCGGATGTCACCAAGGAGATCTGGAGTGCCATGACAGAACTGCGTGAGCAGTTACCGCAGGGTTATCGTATTGAAATCGGCGGTACAGTGGAGCAATCAGCCAAAGCCAACGCGTCCATCCAGACATTACAGCCGGTGATGTTGGCTTTGATGTTGATCTTCATCATGCTTCAGATGCGTTCATTTATCGGGACATTGACCGTTCTGGCCACTGCGCCTCTGGGTCTGATCGGCGCCGTGTTGGCTTTGCTGTTGTTTAACCAACCCTTTGGCTTTACTGCACTGCTGGGGCTGATTGGCCTGGGCGGAATCCTGATGAGAAATACCATGATCCTGGCGCAGCAGGTGCAGGACAACTTCAAAACAGGGATGGCTGCCCGGGAAGCCGTTGTCGAAGCGGCAGTTCAGCGTGCCCGACCCGTAATCCTCACTGCCCTGGCGGCGGTTCTGGCGTTTGTACCTCTGACTTTTGACCTGTTCTGGGGGCCGTTGGCCTATGTGCTCATAGGAGGCATAGCAGTCGGCACTCTGATTACGCTGCTGTTTGTCCCGGCGCTTTATGCCCTTTGGTTTCGCTTAAAGAAAGAAAACTGAGGAAAGTCGGAATAGTGTCAATTTTCGCAAGGTCAAAAAGGTCGGCGCAGCACAGTACCGCACATAACTTGTCGTCGGTAAACTCTTTGGGGTTCCACCCCGTTCTCAAAGACGTTTTTAAAACGGAGGACAGCTTTAGATCCTGAGCGGCATCTCTGATTCGCTTCCTTTAGTCATGAAGCCGCCCAATGTAATCGAACCCAGTTATCTCGTACTTCATATGTGACGCCATTTGATCGCTTATCAACGATCATGAAAGCTTGTTTTTTACCAATTCAGGGTGAACAAATTTAGAAATTGGCGGCGCTGCGAATGTTCGCTTTTGTTTAGGAGCTTGAGTATGTTCAGTCTTTTTTTGCGAAGCAGACCTTTTTGCCTCGCCGAAGGAGCCAATGTATAGAGTCTGGATGACGTGAGTCCAACCATAGACTAGCAGTGTTTAGTGGCACGGCCTACGTCTGGGCTAGAAGTAAACACGCACCGACTTGCGGAATGGGCGCAGTTACATTCGGTTTAAGTGCCTGAATATAGCTAAGCGCTGCAGGCAGGTCATTTTTTTGCTTGCAGCGGAAGCAAGGTGTGAAAGACTGAGGAGTAGATAAAGACTGGAGCAATTGTGATGAAAGACCCTACGTTCGACGAACTCAAAGAGCTTACCTACCAAGAGGTTCTTCAACATTTTGAAGGAGACAAAACCGCTGCTGATCAGTGGCTAGCTTCATCAATTAGAGCCCTGGGCAATCATCCACCAATCTCTTTGATGGGGACTAAGCCGGGCCTGCAAAAGATCCGAAATGTACTGAGGAAGTGGTCTGAGGGGGCCGTGTCGTGAGGTAACCTCTTTGCCCGGATTTCTGACGAGGGGATAAAAGAAAGCGGCTGCAAGTGTTCAAATTTCAGGCCCCTACACCATCGATCAACACCAACAGCCGCTATCTAGAATGACACCTGAAAAACTGCCTTTACGCGTCCCGCACTTAAAAGCCATCGGATGAGCGCCTGGTGTACCTAGAGCACTCTGGCCAGTAGCCTACGCCCAATCAATTTGCCGACACATCAACCAGCAAACTAGCAATGACGTCACAGACGTAGCTGTAGATATCAGAACATTGCGAAGCCCTAGGACCTGCCACATTTAACGTCCCTATCCGGTTCTTGATGCAAAATTCTCGGACCTTCTCAACGGCCAGAGCCGGCTCTGCCAAGGAAATATCAATCAGCTTCAGTGGTTTCCGCTGCTTCAAAGCCATAGAAACAGTCAATGCTGTGCCGCCCCTGAGTTCGTCGCGATAAACGACGAGTGTACCGTCGCCAGTCTGAACATTTTTCCGAGTTCGGGCTCGATAGCCACCGCTGATTTCCTCAAGCGGGTAACGCTCTGGTATCGACCCATCCTCTGCGAGGCGCCCTTTTGGACAACAGCCCCCGACCGGGTAATTCCGGTCCATCGCCGCGTCAAGTCCCGCACGGTCGACACCGGTCTGACCACCGCTAATGATTTTCATTGGATACTGCGTCATATCAGACATCATCAGTCTTCAAACCTCCCCAAGGCAATGATATCTGCCGCCAGATCCAAACGGGACGAGATCGCTTACGAACCTTTTCGCTCGCCCAGTCCAACTGGTCATTAAGTCTGACGAGTGGTGGACAAGCAAGCCGAAACCACCAATCAGACATTCATAATGCTGTCATCAATCAATCCAGACAATGTGATCCGAAATGTCACAGGTTAGGTCGAAGCGGAACAAATCGAAACTCCCGCAGCCGTTTAGGGAAAGCCCATGTTTTACACCGTTGACGAAGTCAGTAACCGCTATCAAGCCTCAACGAAAACCATATGGCGCTGGGTCAGAGAGGGGAGATTGGCAAGCCCCCGATACAGTAGACGCCTGATAGCGTTACACTAAACGCAAATCTACAGGTGTTGGTAATGAGCGGAAAGCGATACTCCGAAGAATTCAAAATCGAGGCGGTCAAGCAAGTCACGGAGCGTGGCTACAAAGTGACTGATGTGTGCCAGAGACTGGGGATTACCTCGGCCAGCCTGCACAAATGGATCAAGCTATACGGCGATGCTGGAAGCCAACACCAACAAATCAGCGAGCAGCAGGAAGAGCTGCGCAAGCTCAGAGCGGAATTGCGCCGGGTCAGCGAGGAGCGCGACATACTAAAAAAGGCCGCAGCGTTCTTTGCCAAGGAGTCCAAGTAAAGTATCGCTTCATCAGGGCTCA
>Ga0207884_1000541_pt1 | contig 21630 bp, 16 predicted proteins | sample MalvirmetaMSP144_FD_184236 | JGI IMG/M metagenome (GOLD analysis project Ga0207884, IMG submission 184236) | Marine viral communities from the Deep Pacific Ocean - MSP-144 (SPAdes) | ecosystem: Environmental > Aquatic > Marine > Oceanic | place: Pacific Ocean | collected 2011-07-08 | reverse complement strand
GCGACTTTCACCATTCTTGACGATGCTGATATTGAGGGAAGCGAAACAGCTACTTTAACCATTAGTAACCCTTCTGCAGGAATTACCCTTGGTGCTACAACAACACAAAATGTGGTAATAACAGATAATGATGTCGCAGCAAACCCAACTGTTGAACTTAGTGTTTCGGCTAACGCAGGAACAGAAGCTGCCGGAACAGTCATTATCGTAACTGCTACGGCTTCTGCAGCAGTAACAGGCGACCAAACCATTGATTTAGCTGTGAGTGGAACTGGAATTACTGGCACGGATTACAGCTTAAGCGCTGTCACAATGACCATTTTAAATGGTGCAACCACAGGTACGGCCACTTTCACTATTCTTGACGATGCTGATATTGAGGGCAATGAAACAGCTACTTTGACTATCAGTAACCCTACTGCCGGAATCGCTTTGGGAGCTACCACAACGCAGAATATCACGATCACCGATAATGATTTCCCTGAAGTCAATCTTTCGGTAAGTGCCAATATTGGAACAGAACAAGATGGAACAATGATAATTGTCACGGCCACAGCTTCAAGTGAAGTAGTGGGAGGGAAAACCGTTGACTTGGGGATTAGTGGAGCTGGCATTACCTCAACCGATTACGCCTTAAGCTCCACTATCCTTACTATTCCTGACGGAGAAACCACCGGCACGGCAATTTTAATGATTGTGGATGATGAGGATATCGAAGGAACAGAAACAGCCACACTAACCATTAGTAATCCCTCGGCTGGAATTACTTTGGGAACTACAACCACTCAAGATATTATAATCACAGATGATGATTATACTAAGCCTGACCCAACAAATGTAAACACAACAATAATGGCTGCCCCATCAACCTTGGTTGCCGATGGTACTTCCGCAAGCATAATTACGGTAATGCTATCGAATGCAAACGGAGATCCATTATCGATTAGTGGAGGAACGGTTACCCTGACTACCACAGGTAGTGCCTCTTTAAGTGCGGTTGTCGACAATAACGATGGTACTTATACAGCAACTTTAACAAATACTGTGGTCGAAACCGTGACAATAACTGGTCAGGTAGATGGAGAAGACATTACAAACAATGCGCTTGTGATCTTCACCCCAGATTTAACGGACTCAGATGGAGACGGGGTAATAGATAGTGATGAGGACACCAACGGAAATGGAGATTTGACGGATGATGATACCGATGGAGATGGTATTCCTAATTATTTGGACCCAGATGATGACGGTGACGGAGTACCAACAAAAGATGAGGATGTGAACAAAGATGGAGACCCTACCAATGATGATACTGACGGTGACGGAATACCAAACCACTTAGATGAAGATGATGACGGAGACGGAAAGTCGACCGAAGAAGAGGGTACTGGTGATTCAGACGGAGATGGTACACCTGACTATTTAGACACTGTTGATAAAGTCGAAGCAGGGCAAATTTTAAGTCCAAATGATGATGGCATCAACGATGTTTTCATTCTAGAAGACATTGAGAAATACCCAGAAAATATGGTAAGCATATTCAATCGAAAAGGAAATTTGGTCTTCGAAATTCAAGGCTATAACAATAAAGATAAAGCTTGGCGTGGACTCCCTAACACAGGATTCCTAACTAACAGCGACAGAATTGTTCCTAATGGTACTTATTTCTATGTGGTGGATCTTAATGATGGAGAGCGCCCAATAACAGGTTTCCTTGTTCTTAAGCGTTAATCAAATGAGTTTAAAAAGAATATTTGCATCATTGATTATTTCCATTGGGCTTTCGGCAAGCGCATATGGACAGCAGCAGATTTTGAATACCCAGTATGTATTCAATCGTCACCTGATCAACCCTGCCTATACTGGAGTTGGAAATACGTTAAAGGCCTCTTTACTATTCAGAAATCAGTGGAAAGGAATCGAAGGAGCTCCAAATACACAGGCTTTTAGTCTTCATTCACCCGTTAACTATGACAATTCATTTTCTCTAGGTGGAATTATTATTAGAGATAAAATAGGAGTAACTACTCAAACAGGGGTATATATGACCGCTTCTTATGCCCTTCAGGTTAGCGATGAAACCTTTATTTCCTTTGGTTTACAAGGCGGGGCTTTAACCGATCGAACTAACTTTTCGGAACTTGATGGCTATGCAAATGACCCTTCACTAATTGCTGAAGATCGAACTTACGTTCGCCCTAATTTTGGTGCTGGGATTTATATTTTCGATGATCGATTCCACATCGGGCTATCAGTTCCCAACTTAGTAAATCAAAAGTTCGAGCAGTTCTCCACTCAAGAAGGTTCAGACATCAATCGTTTTTTCTATTTGGATGACGGATATGTGTTTTTTCTCAACTCTCAATGGACATTAGACCTAAGTACCCTACTTAAAGTTCAACCAGGAGACCCTGTGCAGTTTGATATAAATGCGCTCGTTGGAGTCCGTCAATCCATTTGGTTCGGTACTTCATATCGCTCTTTTGAGTCTTTCGATTTACTCTTCAGGTTGAAAATTGCCAGGGATTATTACTTTTCATATTCTTACGACATAGCCACTGGCCCTGTAGCTTTAAGTCGAGTAAACACAGGTTCTCATGAATTCAACCTTCAGTTTGGATTAAGTGAAATCAGTAAAAAAATCAATCGAAGAAATGCTTTCAGAAGATAACTTTTGCACTTTATAAGTCTCATTTAGGCTAAACTGCCTTCCTCTGCTGAATGTATTCCGTAGGCGAAAACTGCATCTTTTTACGAAACTGCCGATTGAAATGTGAGATGTTATTGTACCCACAATGGTAACTGATTTCGAGGATGCTCATTTGTTTTTCCATCAGCATTTTACAAGCAAAACCAATCCGCACTTCATTCAAAAATTCGGTAAAGGTTCTTTGAGTAGTCTGCTTGAAATACCTGCAAAACGATGACTTATTCATGCTCACCAAGTCTGCAATATAATTTACCTCAATCCCTTCCTGAAAGTTGTTCATCACATAGTCATATACCTTCTCTAATTTAGAACCTTCCGTTTTTTCAAAGTGATTTACAAAGCCAGGACTGGCAATGGTTTGGGCAGATTTATCTTTAGAAAGCAAACTTAGTACTCTCAAAAAGTGAATCATTCGATCTAAGCTGTTTAAGCTTTCGAGTTCCGAAATCAGAACCTTCACCTCTTTTGTAGTATGTTCTGAAAACTTTAATCCCAATTTGGCCTTTTCAAACAAAACATGGATTTCTCTAAATTCTGGAATATTCGTTAAGGCAGAATTGAGAAATGAAGGGTCGAAATGAATTACATGCGCTTCAGCCCTGAGCAATGAGCCTTCTTCAAAATACCCTTCATCATTTTGGTACATATGCGGCAAATTGCTGCCCAGTAGAATCAATTCGCCTGCCTTAAAACGATCGATATTATCACCCACAAAACGAGTTCCTTCACTTTTTACAATGTGTACCAGTTCAAGGGCAGTATGATAATGCCATACTTTAAGAAAATATGGGAAATCATGCTTCGCAATAGCAAAAGAATGATCTGGGGCAGCATGGCGTTTAAGTAATGTTGCTTTCACCGACATTTATTTATCTTCAATAAAGCGAGTAGCTCTATTTATTGCAAATATAGTGTTAATACTGGAACACCTAAGCGTAGCCAGTATCCAGCATATTGAAGAAATTGCTCTAGATTCAATTGGACTGCCCACAGCATGGAATGTGAGATTATTGGCTACGAGGTAAAAGACATCCGCTTTCCCACCAGCAAAACGTTGGATGGCTCTGATGCTATGAATCCCGACCCCGATTATTCAGCCGCATACCTCATTCTAAAAACCAACATTCCCCAACTTGAAGGCCATGGATTAACCTTTACCATTGGCCGCGGAAATGACATTTGTGTTCAGGCCATTCGGGCTTATATGCCCATGGTTATTGGTAAAAAACTGTCCGAAATCACCTCAAATATGGGCGCCTTTTGGCATACTCTTAATGGCGATAGTCAGCTACGTTGGCTTGGGCCAGAAAAAGGAGTAATGCACATTTCTTTAGGAGCCGTAGTCAATGCCATTTGGGATTTATGGGCGAAGAAAGAAGGCAAACCTCTTTGGCTATTGGTCAGCGACATGTCGGCAGAAGAGCTCGTCAACTGCATTGATTTCACCTACATCACAGACGCCATTACTCAGCAAGAAGCATTGGAAATGCTAAAGCAGAAAGAGTCGAGTAAAACAGAACGCATTGCTCATTTGAAAGAAAACGGATACCCAGCCTACACTACCTCTGCGGGCTGGTTGGGTTATTCCGATGAAAAAATTAGACGGCTGTGCCGAGAAGCCATTGCCGAAGGTTGGACTCATGTGAAGATGAAAGTGGGCAGCAATCTTCAAGACGATATCCGCAGGGCCACCATCATTCGTGAAGAAATTGGTGAAGACCGATTCCTGATGATGGACGCCAACCAAAAATGGGAAGTGAATCAGGCCATTGAATGGATGGATGGGCTTAAGCAATTCAATCCACTTTGGATTGAAGAACCCACCAACCCAGATGACATTTTAGGACATAAAAGAATCAGAGAAGCCGTTGCACCAATCCGCGTGGCTACGGGAGAACATTGCCAAAACAGAGTAATGTTCAAACAGTTTTTACAAGCCCAAGCGATTGATTATTGCCAGATTGATAGCTGCCGTTTAGGCGGGGTAAACGAAGTGTTGGCCGTGTACTTAATGGCCGCCAAATTTGGCGTAAAAGTTTGCCCTCATGCGGGTGGCGTGGGTCTTTGCGAATACGTTCAGCACTTGTCCATGATCGACTTTATCTGCATTAGCGGAAGTACCGAAGGTCGAGTTATTGAATATGTAGATCACCTCCACGAACACTTCGAATCTCCAGTAATCATTAAAAATGCAGCTTATACCCTACCCAAAGATGCTGGCTATAGCATCACCATGAAAAACGAATCCATCAACACCTATTCCTATCCAAAAGGTAGCTATTGGGTCAAAGAAATGAATTATGAGCAAGTTTAGTCTTCAAGGAAAAAACGCCATCATTACTGGGGCAGGTAGCGGAATTGGAAGGGCGATCGCCTTGGTTTTTGCAGAAGCCAAAGCGATCGTTCAGGTGCTGGATTTAAATATAGAAGCTGCCAATGAAGTAGTGAATGAAATTAAGGCCACTGGCGGTAATGCAAAAAGCCATGCTTGCGATGTCTCAAATCAAACTGAAGTAAAAAAGGTAATTGATACCATTGCAGAAAATCATACTATAGATATTCTGGTGAATAATGCTGGCATTGCCCATGTGGGTAATTTAGAAGGCACAACAGAAGCAGATTTAGATCGCATCTACGCTGTCAATGTAAAAGGGGTTTATAATGGTATGTTGGCCTGCGTTCCCTACATGAAAAAATCGGGCGGTGTTATTCTGAACATGGCATCGGTGGCTTCGTCTGTTGGTATTACCGATCGCTTTGCCTATTCAATGAGCAAAGGAGCCGTACTCACCATGACACTTTCTGTAGCCAAAGACTACGTGAAAGAAGGCATTCGTTGCAATTGCATTTCGCCCGGAAGGGTACATACACCATTTGTAGATGGATTCATTGCCAAAAATTACCCAGGAGAAGAAAAAGAAATGTTCGAAAAGCTTTCGGCAACTCAGCCCATTGGTCGAATGGGGCGGCCCGAAGAAATAGCGAACTTAGCCTTGTTCTTATGTTCAGATGAGGCAGGCTTTATTACAGGAACAGACTACCCAATTGACGGGGGATTCATAAAACTCAACACATAAATGAAGTTAATTCGATTTGGAAGCACCGGAGAAGAAAAGCCCGGAATCATCAATAAAAACGGCCAAAGGCTTGATGTAAGTAAATTCGGTGAAGACTACAATGAGGCATTTTTTGAAAAAGATGGAATCAAAAGATTGATCACATGGCTATCAAAAAATATCGACAACTGTCCAAGAATTTCTGAAAACGAACGCCTTGGCGCTCCTATTTGTAGGCCGTCTAAAATCGTTTGTGTGGGATTAAACTATGCCAAACATGCCCATGAAAGTGGCGCTCAAGTTCCGTCAGAGCCCGTGCTTTTCTTCAAGTCTACCACCGCCATTTGCGGTCCATACGATGACGTGATTATTCCGAAAGGAAGCCAGAAAACAGATTGGGAAGTAGAGCTAGCCGTGGTCATTGGCAAAAAAGCCTCTTATGTTGAAGAAGAAAATGCCATGGATTATGTGGCAGGCTATGTACTACACAACGACATCAGTGAAAGAGAATTTCAACTAGAAAGACAAGGCCAGTGGGTAAAAGGAAAGAGTAATGACACTTTTGCACCACTCGGCCCTTGGTTAACCACACGAGACGAAATAAGTGACCCCAATAACCTTAACCTTTGGTTGAAATTGAATGGCAAAACCATGCAAGAGAGCAATACTTCAGATATGGTGTTCAAAATCCCAGAATTGGTAAGTTATATCAGTCAATTCATGACTTTACTTCCGGGCGATATTATCTCAACAGGAACTCCTTTCGGAGTAGGGCTTGGCCTGAATCCTCAAAAGTATCTTGTTGAAGGAGATGTGATGGAATTGGGCGTTGACGGCCTTGGAGTAGCAAAGCAAAATGTAATAAAATACACATGAAAATCGATGCGCATCAGCACTTTTGGCATTACGACCCAGTCCGAGACTCCTGGATCGATAGTTCTATGTCCGTGTTGATGCGTGATTTTCTTCCACTTGAGCTAAAAGAAGAAATGGATAGCAACAAAATTCGCGGTTGCGTGGCTGTTCAGGCCGATCAATCCGAGGAAGAAACCAATTTTCTACTTCAGTTGGCACAATCCAATTCCTTTATCAAGGGGGTAGTAGGCTGGGTAGATTTACGAGCCGAAAATGCAGAGGATCGCGTTGCACACTTCGCTACAAATAAAAAACTTAAAGGCCTCAGGCACATTGTTCAGGCCGAACCAGACGAGCGTTTTATGCTCCAAAATGATTTTAAAAGAGGTATTTCCTTCCTTTCTAAATACGGACTTACCTACGATATTCTGATCTTTCCTAAACACTTGGGTACTGCTCTGGAGCTGGTAAAACAGTTTCCAGAGCAGCCCTTTGTTATCGACCACATGGCCAAACCTCAAATCAAAGATCAGCTGTTTTCGCCTTGGAAAGAACAGTTTCAAGAATTGGGCAAAGCGCCCAATGTGTATTGTAAAGCCTCTGGTTTAATCACCGAAGCCAATTGGCACCACTGGAAAATCGAAGATATAAAACCCTATTTGGATATAGCTTTTGAGGCCTTCGGTACAGACCGACTAATGTTTGGCTCCGATTGGCCCGTGTGTAAATTGGCGGGAAACTATACTTCCACTTACACCTTAATGGAAGAGTACCTCAAAGGTTTTTCAGAGGTAGACAAGGCCAAATTCTGGGGGAAGAATGCGGTAAACTTTTACAACCTAAATTGATGAACAATGAAAAAGTCAAGCCTACGATTTGTTCTTACTTTCTTTCTGATGCTTCCTTTTTTAGCGGATGCACAAGAAGAAAAACAGAAGTACTTTCCAGAGACTGACCCTTTGGTTTTAGAAAAGCTGGAGCAATGGCAAGACATTAAATTTGGTTTGTTGATGCACTGGGGAACTTACAGCCAATGGGGCATTGTAGAATCTTGGTCCATTTGTGCCGAAGATGAGCCGTGGTGCAGAAGGCCGCACGACAATTATGAACTGTATAAGCAGGAATACGAAAACCTACAAACTACTTTCAATCCCGTAAACTTCGACCCAAGTAAATGGGCAACTGCGGCCAAGCGCGCAGGAATGAAATACATGGTATTTACCACCAAACACCACGATGGTTTTACCATGTTCGATTCGAAGTTCACCGATTACAAAATCACCGACCCTAAAACTCCCTTTCACACCAATCCAAAAGCCAATATTACCAAAGAGATTTTTGACGCCTTCAGAACTGAAGACTTTATGATTGGCGCCTATTTTTCTAAACCCGATTGGCACTCGCCTTATTATTGGTGGAAGAATTTTGCTACCCCAGATCGAAACGTAAACTACAGTGTAAATACCTATCCCGATCGTTGGGAAAAATTCAAAGACTTCACCCATGGCCAAGTAAACGAGCTTATGAGCGATTATGGAAAAGTCGATATTCTCTGGTTCGATGGCGGCTGGGTACAACCCTATACCGATGAGGAAATTCTTGCTTACAAGGTGAAAAAGGATTTCAAACAGGTCAATCTTCAGAATCAAGACATCGACATGCCAAGGTTAGTAGAGGAAGTAAGAGCAAAGCAGCCGGGAACCATTGTTGTTGACCGAGCAGTGGAAGGGCCTTATCAAAACTACATTACCCCAGAAAATCGAATTCCTGAACACATGATTCCTTACCCATGGGAATCGCCAATGATTGCTGGCGGAAGCTGGTCTTGGATCAAAAAACCAAGCTACATTTCAACCCGAAAAGCAGTACATATGCTGCTAGATATTGTTTCGAAGGGAGGAAATCTATTGCTCAATATTGCCCCTTCTCCCTTAGGTGAATTTGATAAAGGTGCTTATGAATTATTGGAAGGCATTGGCCAATGGATGGACGTAAATAGTGAAGCTATTTATGAAACGCGACCAATCGCGCCCTATAAAGAAAGTAAAGTAACCTTGACACAAAACAGACATACCAAAGTTGTTTATGCAGCTTACCTGCCCGAAGAGAACGAAAATCAACCCCCAACCAAAATATGGTTGTCCACAATACAACCAGAAAAGGGAACCAAAGTAACCATGTTGGGTTCAAAAGTAAATCTGAAATGGGAGGCGATTGGAAATGGTTTTGAAGTGGTTATCCCTGAAAGTCTAAGAAAAAACCCACCGACTTCAGATGCTTGGGTGCTCAAAATTGAAAAGGTAAAGGACTAGCATTATGAAAAAGGCTCTATCAATTCTATTTGCGCTGGCACTAATTTCCGCTTGTGGTACTTCCACAAAAGAAGAAGGCCGAAACGTCCTCTGGTACAATACACCCGCAACAGATTGGTCGAAAGAAGCCTTACCCATTGGCAACGGAAGAATGGGCGCCATGGTGTTTGGCGATCCGCTTCACGAACGCATTCAATTGAATGAAGATTCCATGTGGCCGGGTGCCCCCGATTGGGGTGATGCGCAAGGAACCCCAGCGGATTTGGAAAAAGTAAGAGCGCTTTTGGTCGCTGGAAAAGTGCATGAAGCCGACAAAGCTTGGGTGGGTTCATTTTCGCATAAAAGCATCGTTCGTTCGCACCAAACCATGGGCGACTTATTCATTGATTTCGAAGAAAGAGAAATTTCAAACTATCATCGTCAGCTAGACTTAGATTCCGCTTTGGTAACCGTCAGCTATAATACGAAAGTTGGAAAATTCACGGAGCGCATGTTCGCCAGTGAACCACACAATGCCATGGTTTTAGAGCTTGAAACTACAGACAAAGCAGGCTTAAACCTCGACCTTCGATTAAGCAGGCCCGATGACGATGGGCACCCAACCGTTTCAATTTCCACCCCAAAGGAAAATGAAATTCAAATGGACGGCATGGTAACCCAATACAAAGGCAAGCACTTTTCAGAACCTAAACCCATCGACTATGGCGTGAAGTTTCAAACCCGTTTGAAAGTAGAAAACGAAGGAGGAACAATCACTTCTTCAGACGGAAAATTAAAATTAAGCGGAGTCAAAAAAGCCAAGATTTACATTGTTGCAGCAACCTCTTATTATCAGGATGACTTTGAAGCCAAAAACGAGCAAGACCTTCAGCAACTTTCGAACACTTCATTCCAAGAAATTCTTAAAGCCCATGTAACCGACTACCAAAGTCTTTTCAAAAGACTTGATCTCGATTTGGGCGGCCACGAACTGGACAGCCTTCCTATTAATGAACGCCTCGATCGAATTAAAGCTGGGGCAAAGGACCTAGATTTTGTGGCCAAACAATTCCAATTCGGAAGGTATTTGCTGATTGCAAGTTCGCGCCAAGGCACCAATGCCGCCAACCTTCAAGGCCTTTGGAATGAGCATATTCAAGCTCCTTGGAATGCAGATTATCATTTGAACATCAACCTGCAAATGAACTATTGGCCTGCGGAAGTGACCAACTTAAGCGAAATGCATGACCCCCTTTTTGATTTCACAGAACGGCTCATCGAACGCGGAAAAATTACCGCAAAAGAACAATATAACATGCGGGGTTTTGTAGCGCACCAAGCCACAGACTTTTGGGCTCCAGCATGGATGCGTGCAGAAACACCCTACTGGGGTGCTTGGGTTGGCGGAGGCGGTTGGCTGACACAGCACTTCTGGGATCACTATCAATTCACTCAAGACAAAACCTTTTTAAAAGACCGCGCCTATCCTGCAATTAAGGCTTCCGCACTCTTTTACTTGGATTGGCTGATGGAAGATCCGCGAGATGGAAAATGGATTTCAGCACCTTCCACTTCGCCCGAAAACTCCTACACCGCTGCCGATGGAAAATCTGCGGCTACCGTTTTGGGAAGCGCCATCGACCAACAAATTATTGCCGAAGTATTTACCAATGCATTGGCGGCTGCCAAAGATTTAGGCATCGAAGATGACTTTACGAAAGAAGTAAAAGAGAAACTGGCGAACCTAAGATCGGGGACCGTGATTGGACCTGATGGTCGAATTTTGGAATGGGATCGGCCTTATGAAGAACCCGAAAAAGGGCACAGACACATGTCGCATTTGTATGCCATTTATCCGGGAAACACCATTACCTCGAAAACTCCCGAACTCTTTGAAGCCGCCCGAAAGTCTACTGAATACCGATTGGCCAACGGAGGCGCAGGCACGGGCTGGAGCAGGGCTTGGTTAATCAACCTTTCCGCCCGACTTCTAGATGCCGAAGAAGTAGACAAGCACGTGACGCTTCATTTGCAAAAATCCATTGTGCCGAACTTATTCGACATGCACCCTCCTTTTCAAATTGATGGCAATTTTGGTTTCACCGCGGGCGTAGCAGAAGCCCTGCTTCAATCGCATACTGAAGAAATTAATCTACTGCCTGCTTTACCTAAAACTTGGGCCACAGGAAATATAAAAGGACTTAAAGCCAGGGGCAACCTGACCATTGACTTATCATGGAAAGATGGCGTACTTGATATGGCCAAAGTAATTCCCGCAAATACAGGGAATTATCTATTCGCATATCAGGGCATTTCAAAAACAATCGAAATGCAAGCTGGAAAAACTTATTATCTCAACGCACAACTAAAAACGACAACTCCATGAACAAACCCGCTAAGTTCACCACCCTCCTGCTCACACTAGTTTTATGGGTGACCTCTGCTGAACAAAGCCACGCCCAATTTCAAAATGGGGTAGACGAAATATGGAAATACATCGAGAATGAGCAGATCATAAGTGAAAACAAAGTGCCTGCCCACGCTTCATTCACCTCATATACTTCGGAAGCTGATGCGCTGAACAAAAAAGCCACGGATGCCAAGTTCTATCAATCGCTAGACGGCACATGGAAATTCAACTGGGTACGAATGCCAAAAGACAGGCCGCTCACTTTTATGAATCCTTCGGAAAGCGTTGCGAATTGGGATAACATTAAAGTACCTGCCAACTGGGAAGTGGAAGGCTTTGGAGTGCCGATTTATGTAAACCATCAATACGATTTTGCAGATTACAAAGCGCCCGTTTCTGAAGAAATGAAATTTGTAGATCGAATTTACCCTGCCGACCCGGGTAAGGTTCCTCATGACTATAACCCAGTAGGTTCATACAGAAGAGATTTTGATTTGGCCAAAGACTGGGATGGAAATCAAATTTTTCTACACATCGGAGCGATGAAATCTGGAGGCTTTCTCTGGATTAATGGAGAATACGTTGGCTACTCTCAAGGGAGTAAATTGCCAGCAGAATTTGATGTGACCAAATTCATAAAACCGGGTAAAAACACCATTGCTCTGCAAATCTATCGCTGGACGGATGGTGCTTATTTAGAAGGTCAAGATTTTTGGCGCATCAGTGGAATTGAGCGAAGTGTCTATCTCTACGCTCAACCGAAACTTAGAATCAAGGATTTCGAAGTGGTGTCAATTTTAGACGGAGCCTACAAAAATGGAGAGTTCGACTTGACTGTTGATTTGAAAAACCATGGTACGAAGTCCCAGAAATTCAAGCTCAGTTATAAGCTTATCACAGCGGAAGGCAAGGAAATAAAAAGTGGATCCGAAACACTTTCAGTAGCAGCAAACGCGGAAGTCAGCCATAACTTTAAAGCCACCATCGACCAAGTAAAACAATGGAGTGCAGAGCATCCAAACTTATACACATTGCTTTTAAAAGTAGAAGACTCAAAGGGAAAAACGCTTGAAGCTACTTCCCGAAAAATTGGTTTCAGAAGTGTTGAAATCAAACAAGGTTTACTTTTAGTGAATGGCCAGCGGATTACTTTGAAGGGAGTAAACACCCAAGAAAATGATCCAGAAACAGGTCATGTCATGAGCGAAGAAATGATCATGAAAGACATTCGCCTCTGGAAAGAAAATAACATCAATGCGGTGCGCTTGAGTCATTACCCAAGAGGCAGGCGCTTTTACGAACTCTGCGATGAGCACGGAATTTACGTAGTGGACGAAGCCAACATCGAATCGCACGGCATGTATTATGGTCAATACTCTTTGGCCAAAAAGGAGAATTGGGAAAAGGCCCATGTGGATAGAATGTTGCGCATGGTCGCCCGCGATAAAAACCATCCTTCCGTGATAATTTGGTCTATGGGCAATGAAGCTGGAAATGGCATCAACTTTTACGCAGGCTACAAGGCCATGAAAGCCTTAGACAAAACCAAACGCCCGATTCAATATGAGCGCCCTTACAAAGATTACGATGGCAGCCTTTATGATATGGATTGGAACACCGACATTATTGTTCCGCAATATCCTTCACCTGCGCGCTTCGAGCAAGTAGGCCAAAGCAAAACAGACCGCCCTTATATTCCAAGTGAGTATGCCCACGCCATGGGAAATAGCACCGGAAATTTCCAGGATTACTGGGACATCATCGAGAAATACGACAACCTACAAGGTGGTTTTATTTGGGATTGGGTAGATCAGTCCATTTGGAAAACCAATGAAAAGGGAGAACGATTTTACGCCTATGGAGGCGATTATGGCGAAAACATGCCAACGGATAATACCTTCTTAAACAATGGAATTGTGTTTCCAGATCGTACGCCTCAACCCGCTTTATACGAAGTAAAAAAGGCGCATGAGTACATCAATTTCAAAGACCAAGGCATTAATCGACATGATGAATTAAGAGTTTTGGTGGAAAACCTTTATGACTTCACCGACCTCAAACAATTCAATTTTGAAGCGAAAATAAAAGCAGATGGCCAAGTGTTAAAAACCATTCCTTTGGAGGAAATATCGGTAGAAACGCACACAGGAAAGCTGATCCGAATTCCTTTATCGGGAATAGATTATCAACCTAAAACAGAATACTTTGTTGAAATCAGTGCCACCACAAAAACAGATTGGGGACTGCTTCCCAAAGGTTTCGAAGTAGCCCATGAGCAGTTATCCTTAGAGGGAAAGTATAAAGAGGAACCCGCTTCTCCCATGAATTATGGAGAAGCTTTAAGCCATGCAGAACAAGGCCAAATTATCACGATTCAGAATGACATTGTGAAAGTGGTTTTCGATAAAAATCAAGGTCAAATCACTTCTTATGTTTTCGAAGGAAATGAATTGCTGAAAGATGGCCAAGGCCCAAAACCTAATTTTTGGCGCGCTCCTACCGACAATGATTTGGGCAATAGAATGCAAAACAGAAATATAGAATGGAAAAAAGCTTCTCTGTTTTCTGAAGTAATTGAAACGAAGATTTCGGAACCAGCGAACAACCAAATTCAAATCGATTTTATCTATAAGCTTCCGGGCGTAAATACAAATTACACCAGTCGATATACCATTAGCGGCAATGGGCTGATCCATATTGCCAATGAAATGGAGCCAACGGAATACAAAGCCGACATGCCTAGAATGGGCATGCGCATGCAATTGCCGAAAGCGTATAACAACCTTGATTATTATGGACGTGGTCCTTGGGAAAACTACCAAGACCGGAAAGCTTCGGCTTTCGTGGATGTATATTCTTCCACCGTTTCAGAACAATATGTGCCTTATGTTCGGCCACAGGAAAACGGCTACAAAACAGATGTGCGTTGGGCCACATTGAGCAATAATCAAGGTCAGGGTTTAATGATTGTAACAGATTATACGGATCAACCGCTCGGCTTTTCAGCATTGCACATGCCTAACGAAGATTTCGATTTAACAGAAGGATTGGCCTATAGTGTAAACGATAAAATCGACCCAGAATTTCAGTTGGAAGGTGCTTCGCCTGCCGACCCAAGCAAGCACATCAACGACATCAAGGAAAAAGATTTGGTGCAATTGAACATTGACATGGGTCAGCGCGGAGTGGCTGGAGACGACAGTTGGGGCGCAATGCCACAAGAAAAATATCGCATTAAAGCGGATGAAAAACGGAGCTATGGTTTTTACCTTTTCCCTTTTACAAAGTATAGCAAGGAAGCCGCCATTAGTAAGAGTAAAAGCTTAATGAGGGAAGGAGGCGAATGATAGAAAGTAAACCTTTTGGCCACACCAAAAACGGAGAAGAATGCAGACTGTTCTACCTGTACAATAATCAGAGACATTCCGTATGCATTACTGATTTTGGTGCCCGAATTGTTGAAATCAATGTGCCTGATAGTCTTGGAAAAATTGAGAATGTTGTGCTGGCCTATGATCGGTTGGAAGCATACGAAAATGACCCTGCTTACTTCGGAGCAATCGTTGGGCGGTACGCTTCTAGAATTCATGAAGGCAAGTTTGAAATGGATGGAAAAACCATTCAGCTTTCAAAAAACGAAAAAGGAAATCACCTGCATGGTGGCGCAAAGGGATTCGATAAAAAGGTCTGGAAAAGCAGCACAGAAAGCACCGAAGGTTTTGAGCGTTTGACGCTTTCATACTTCTCTTCAGATGGGGAAGAAGGCTATCCGGGAAACCTTGAGGTGAGCCTAACTTATACTTGGAACAGTGCGAGTGAATTAAGTCTGGACTTCAGCGCAAAGTCCGATCAGAAAACCATAATCAACCTTACCTCTCACTCCTATTTCAACCTTTCTGGCTTTGCCAAAGAAGAGGTTTTGAATCACCTGCTGATGATTAATTCCAAGAGTTTCGCCCCGATGAAGCCTGAGCTCGTGCCGCAAGGAACATTAGAAGAAGTAAGTGAAACACCCTTCGACTTTAGTTGCTTCAAAGCCATCGGCAAAGACATTGAAAATCAAGACCCGCAGCTAAAATTGGCGGGCGGTTACGACCATTCCTTTTTTCTGCAAGCAGGAAATTCGTTGATAAAAGCGGCCTCACTTTATGAGCCCAAAAGCAAAAGGCTGTTAGAGATTTCTACTACCGAAGTCGCTGCCCACCTGTATTCTGGAAATTATTTACCCAATGTATTGGGCAGAAACGGAATGCCCATTGGCCCGAAAAAAGGAGTGGCTTTAGAAATGCAGCACTTCGGAGATGCTCCAAATCAGCCTGCATTCCCCTCCACAATTTTGGAGGCCAACACTGAATTTAAAAGCAACACTTTGTATAAATTCACAACGGTTGAAAGTATTGTGAATCAGATAAATAGTAATTTGTAAAAGAAGAACAAGTAAACATATGGATCTGAACCTGAGCAATAAAGTTTTTATAGTCACCGGAGGTGCAAAGGGAATTGGAGCGGCCATTGTTCGTCAAATTGCGGAGGAAGGCGGCATACCCATAATCTTCGATAAGGATGAAGAGGCGGGAGAAAAACTAGTCTCAGAAATTCAGGGTCGGTCTCAATTCTTTCAGGTCGATTTATGCAATACTGCCGAATGCGAAAAAGCCGTCAAACAAACGATTGCTTTGTTTGGAGCTATCCACGGACTGATCAATAATGCTGGAATCAACGATGGCGTGGGATTGGAAAAAGGTAGTCCAGAAGCCTTCAGAGTTTCCCTTCAAAAGAACCTCCACCACTTTTACGACATGGCTCATTTTTGCTTGCCCCATCTTAAAAAATCGAAGGGGACTATCCTGAACATTGCTTCCAAAACCGCGATTACGGGTCAGGGAAATACATCAGGTTATGCAGCGGCCAAAGGTGGCGTTTTGGCCTTGACAAGAGAGTGGGCGGTTGAACTTTTAGAAAGCGGCATCCGGGTAAATGCCATTGTGCCTGCCGAAGTAATGACGCCACTTTACCAAAGCTGGCTTCAAACTTTCGATGATCCCGAAGCAAAGGTAAAGTCCATCACGGATAAAATTCCTTTAGGAAAAAGAATGACCACGGCCGAAGAAATTGCCAACACCGTTGTTTTCTTGATCTCCGAAAAGGCCAGCCATATTACGGGGCAGCAGATCTTTGTAGACGGAGGTTACACCCATTTAGACCGAACCATTTAACCTCAACCTATGAAAGCTTCAACCAAGGCAAAACTCGTTGACCGAAAAACGCTCCTCCCCTTCATTCTGATTACATCGCTTTTTGCGCTTTGGGGTTTTGCAAATGCGGTAACCGACCCTATGGTGCAAGCTTTCAAGAAGGTGCTAGAGCTGACGAATTCTCAAGCCGCTTGGGTGCAAATGGCATTTTATGGGGGCTACTTTTGCATGGCCTTACCTGCCGCATTATTCGTAAGAAAATACTCCTATAAAGTAGGCGTGCTAATCGGTTTGGCACTTTATGCATTCGGGGCGCTGTTGTTTTATCCCGCAGCCATTACCGAACAATTCTGGTTTTTTTGCCTTGGCCTCTACATTCTCACCTTTGGTTTGGCTTTTTTAGAAACCACCGCCAACCCTTACATTTTGGCCATGGGCGCAAAAGAAACCGCCACCCAACGCCTCAATTTGGCGCAGTCGTTTAATCCTGTTGGGCTATTGGCTGGACTGCTCGTTGCGCAGCAGTTCGTGCTCAAAAAACTTCAGTCCGATGATATTGCAGATTTTGCCTCACTTGAGCTGGCCAAAAAAACCTTGATCAAAACTTCCGACCTGATGGTCATTCGTAACCCTTACGTCATTCTCGGCTTAGTCCTCATCGGCATCTTTATTCTGATTGCAGTGAGCAAAATGCCACAGACAAAAGGCGATGGAGAAATTCCTAGTGTTAAGGCATCCTTCGATGCCTTGCGCAAAAACAAAAAATACGTACTCGGAGTATTGGCGCAAGTGTTCTATGTGGGAGCGCAAATCATGTGCTGGACATACATTTACCAATATGCAGAAGCCATTGGTATCTCTAGTTCAGATGCAGCCAATTATCAATTCGCGGCCTTCATCCTCTTTTTAGTGGGAAGAGCAATTGGCACTTACCTCCTCAGGTTTGTTAATTCTGGTCAGTTGCTCAAGTATTTTGCCATCTTGGCTGGAATAAGTACGGTGCTCACTATTTATGTCGAAGGAATTTATGGTTTGTATGCTTTGGTCGCCATCTCTCTTTTCATGTCCATCATGTTCCCCACCATTTACGGGGTTTCCTTGAATGGTCTGAATGAAGAAGAATCCAAAATCGGGGCAGCGGGCTTGGTAATGGCCATTGTAGGAGGCGCCTTATTACCCAAATGGCAAGGAATGATTATAGATGTAGGGGGAAGCGCAGTGAACGACACTCAAATTACGGGTGCAAGCGAAGTGAATTTCTCCTTTATCCTGCCACTGCTCTGTTTCGTGTATATTGGCTGGTATGGAAGAAAGGTGAGTAAGTTGTAAAAGCCCCCATCCATGCCTTCCCCCAAGGGGGAAGATTAGCGAAGCGCAAGAAGTTGGCTAAGGGTGCTTTGAGAGAATTTAGAAATCGGTAGATCAGAAATCAGTTAATCAATGATCGTAAATCGTAACTCAACATTCAAAAATTGAAAAAATACTGTCTTACACTCGACCTAAAAAATGATCCTCAACTGATTGAGGAATACAAAATCCATCACCAAAAGGTGTGGCCAGAAATCATTGAAAGCATTCGAGTTTCGGGTATTTTAAAAATGGAGATTTACCTGCTTGCCAATCGGCTTTGTATGATTATGGAAACGGAAGATCATTTCTCTTTTGATGAAAAAGGAAGAATGGATCAGGCCAACCCTAAAGTGCAAGCATGGGAAGCGCTGATGTGGCAATATCAACAAGCCTTACCCTTCGCAAAACCGGGCGAAAAATGGATGTTGATGGAGAGGGTTTTTGAGTTGTAGGTTACGTTGTTGGCAATACGCACTCCTTTTCAGCAAGCTTAATTTCAGTCATAAAAGCTCCTCTCCAACTATTCAATTCTATTATGTTTTTCACTTTTTCCGATATCAAAATTGGTCGGCTTGCACTTCCACCGCTACCAAACCATTCATCAGTCCGAACGAAATCAGGCAAATTCTGAAAAACTTTAATGTCAAAAGTCATTTTCTGACCTTGTGGAAAATTGTATTTCGTTTGTCCACAAAAAGGCCCTTTGATTAATTGACTATCCATTGCTTTTAAAAACTTGATTGAGCTTTTGTCTTTTGGATATTCACATTTTTCAGTGGTTAGGTTGTCTCCAATAAGTGCTTTTGGTAAAACTGTGTCAACGTGCAGTTGATATATAGTTTCCAGTACTTTTTCTGATTTGTGAAATATTGGTTTTGAAAAACTAATTCCAGTTATCCCATTTTTTTCAAATTCCGCTTTGACTGGTTCACGGACAAAAATTTGGTCAAATATCCAATTCAGCCCAAGAAATTGACTGTTTATGGCTTTAGGTTCAGCTCTAAATCGGAATGGTTTGTTTTGGTTTATTCCAATGTGGCAAGTCGGGCAACCAATTTTTGGCTCATAGGTCAATTCCAAATATCCGAAACCGTCTTCAGGTTGAGGGTATCCAAATTGTCCTGTCGTTATGTGATACCAATTATTCATTTTCCTTTTTCCAGCATTATTACCAACGGTTAGTATATGAAAAGTAGGCGATTGCGAAGCACGAAACTTTCGGTTAAGCACAAAGTTTGATACGAGCCAAAAGCCTTGAGTTTAGCACTAATACGCCTATTTTTTATATACATTGTTACCGCCATGTGCTTTATTAATTATTGTTCAGTTTTGTTTCCCAAGCCACTTTATTTTCTTGGTTTGGAACTGCTATGACCAATATTTTTCTTGGTCTTGTAATACCAACATAAGCAATTCTTAATTCTTCGCTTTCTGAAATTGAAATATTTTGATTTAGAATTGTTTTATATGCCTTTCCAATACCTTTTGTTTTTAAAATTAAAAGTGTTGCATCAAAGGTTTCACCCTTTACGCTATGTACAGTTCCGAGGCGATAATTTCTGTCGGCAACCTTTTCACTTTCACTTAAAAACACTTGTTGAAATGTATAGTTGGTTCCTGCGTTTTTAATGTTAAGTTGAAACTTTAATTTTTTTTCAGTGAGAATTTGATTTGTTGCATTAACCCAATTACCAAGTGTTGTGTCGGTCTTAGGAAGAAGATTAATAAAGCTAAATACTTGGGATTTGAAACTTACAAACCCAATCTTTCTTATCATTTCTTCCACATTATCCTCTGAACAAAACGGAAGACTGTTTACTTGCTTTAAGAGTGCTTTTTCAATTGCTTTGAATCCTCCTTTGAAATCACCATTGTCATATAGAAACTTCCCTTTAGCAAAGTCTTTTGTGTAATTGTCGTGTGTTGGCCATGGGCTTGAACCAAAAGGAACTTCTGGAATTCCTGTAATGTCATTTATTAAATTTTTGCTTCTATAAATTACTGCAACAGTTTCTTCCGAAACTACTATACCGCTTTGGTTACACTCTTCAATAAAGTCAGCTACAATATTTGGTAGATTATCATTGTATAGAATTATTCTTGGGTTATGTTCAAAGTTTTTTACTTCTTCACTTACTGCCGAAGAAACTTCTTCAAGGGAAGAAATATTAAAAGTTGCATTACAAATGAGTTGTGAACTTCTTCTACTTTCATTCAACACAATAGAATTTTCCCATTCGTTAAATTTTTCATTAAGCAAATCAGGTCTTGCATCATTCCATTCAAATATTGCTTGGTCGGGATCGCCAACAAGCATAACTTCATTAAGACCGTTTGCTATAAGCAAATCAATAATTCGCATTTGAATTTCAGAAGTGTCTTGTGCTTCATCAACAATCAGATAAGGAAACCGCAGAGCAACCGCCTTTGCAATTTGTGGAAACCCTTCAAGAATTTTCAAAGCAAAATAATTAGCATCAGATTGGGTGGCGAAGCCACCCTTGTTGATGTTTTTTTTTGAACGGGTAATGTTCACATTATCCAACCAATTTGGTGGCATAACTCTTTCGTTGATTGCATAAAAACTGCCGTCAATTTTATAACTGATATTATCAAAAAGACTGTCGCTAAAATATTTCCCTGTCCAAATACCGTGTGGTTCTCCAACTAAGGTTGGTCTGCCTTTACATTTCAAAACTAAATGACCATAGGGGAGAAAAATGTATTTATTGATAAAGCTGTCAATTGTCCCTAAAAAATGAGGGAATAAAATTCTACCCCCTAATTGAAATTCGTCTGAATATTTTTTTTCAATTTCTTGCCACGCAACATTTGTAAAAGAAACGGCTGCTATTCCTTCATACTGCTTTTCCCAATCAGAAATCAATCGGGTAAGTCTTGCGCTTACACAAAATGTTTTGCCACTTCCAGGACAAGCCCTTACAACAAACTTTCCTGCCTTATCAAAGACAATTTCTCGCTGTTTATCTGATAGTGTCTCAAACATTACTCTCCTTTTACAGCGTATTTAATTGCATTTTGAATGTATGCAGGTACAATAAATGCGTTTCTTGCTGCTATATCAGAAGAAAGTTTAACAACTAATCGGTGGGCTAATTCGGACTTAGCTTTATTAGATATTACTTTTTGTAAAAATGCAGCTGCATGAATTTTAACATCAGCAACGTCAACAATTTTTGCTGCTGACACAGGGTGCATTTCTGCGAATATTTCTAATAAAATATTTTTGTTGCCTGCAATAAAAAGTTCAAACTCAAAGGTTCGTTCTGCTAAAAATACTTTTAAGTTTTTGTTTGCAAGTTCATTTGCAATTCTCGCTCTTGAAGTAATCTCATCATCTTCATCTGCTGTGTCATCGTCTGTGAGTAGTGAGCATCTTGTCATTAGATTTTTACTTTCATCCTCGCTGTTAAACAAATTTGCAAAGTGAGAGAAAGCCACACCGTTTAAATTTACCAATTCAATTCCTGCTTTGTCAATGTCGTATTCCTCTCCAACTATTCTACTGAAAGTTGGCATAAGCAGTGCTTCTGAAATTCCCTCAACTAAGATTACACCGTTAGAGAAAAACAATTGAGACTTGGTTACATCTAAAAACTTGTGCAAATATTTTTGGTTATCTATTGTTAGCCCTGATTTAGTTAGTGAAAGTGCATGGATTTTATTCGCTTGATTTTGTAAAACGATAACTGATTTCAAATCTGCTTTGGCAGTAATTGTGGGAGAGTGTGAAGAAATGAAT
>Ga0207884_1000537_pt1 | contig 21718 bp, 21 predicted proteins | sample MalvirmetaMSP144_FD_184236 | JGI IMG/M metagenome (GOLD analysis project Ga0207884, IMG submission 184236) | Marine viral communities from the Deep Pacific Ocean - MSP-144 (SPAdes) | ecosystem: Environmental > Aquatic > Marine > Oceanic | place: Pacific Ocean | collected 2011-07-08 | reverse complement strand
TGGGCCTGGACGACCTCGCCGCTGGCCTGGCCGAGGCGGCCTCTCCCTTTCACCACGACAGCGCGGCGCCTGGCCTCGACCAGGTGCGCCGCGTCGAACAGATGCTGGTCAATCGCAAAATCCGGGACGCCAACTTCCGGCTTCAGATCTGCGAGGCCTACGATGATCGCTGTGCGGTCACCGGCCTGCGGATCATCAATGGTGGCGGCCGCTCAGAGGTCCAGGCTGCTCACATCTGGGGTGTCGGGCAAGGCGGCCCCGACGTCGTCCAGAACGGGATAGCGCTGTCGGGTACGGTCCATTGGCTGTTCGACCGCCACCTGATCTCCCTGACCGACGACTACCGCCTGCTCGTCTCACACAACAAGGTCCCGAACGAGTTGCGCGTCCTGTTCGAACGTCAGATGGACCGCATCCACCTGCCCCGGGACGAGCGCCTATGGCCGCATCCGGAATATGTGGGCCGGCACCGTGAGGGTTTCATGGCGGCGTGACCGCTGGGCGCCAGCAGCTGACATTGGGGTCGGTGCAGATCGCGGATCCTTAAGCTACCCAGCCAGCATCCCTCCCGCTTCACAGGAACCTCTGCCACCTACGCCACACTTGGCTGGGCGGCGGCTTCGATAGCGGCCAAGGCGTCCCTTGTAAGCGGACCAAACCCGACGATCGGGCTCGGCCGCACCTCAGGCCGCCAGCTGAACCTGAGATCGAGTCGGTGCTCTGGCCCATCCAAGATCACACCAGCCGGGCGATAGGACCGAAATTGCTCGGTTACTGTGGGCGCGAGCCGATCATCGCCCCCCCACCGCACGCTGAACGGAATGCCCGAGAGTGTGACCCGAAAGCCGATCGCGTCCCGGGGAATTATGATCGAAGGATCGTGGCTGGCAAAAAAGGGGGCCATCTCCGTTCCGTCGAGCTTCGCCGCAAGCGGCGCTTCGGTGAGATAGAGGCCGCCGCCCGCTGGCCAGACGCCCTCCACGAGCGCGTCGCGCACTTCGGGCTGCGCGAACTTGCCGAGGTCGACCTTGAAGCCCCGAAAGTCTGCATTGCCAGAATACATGACGGCCGCGGCGCGTTGGACGAGCCAGCGCTCGAAATCGTGGCCGTTGACGATGAGATGGGTCGGACCAGGTTCACCCAGCGTGCAAGCCCGCATGGCGGCGAACACGGAGATGCCGACGTCATCGAGTTTCGAGAGCCGCGAGTTGTGGGAGCGGCAAAGCACGTGCGACGCCAAGGCGTCCGGGGGGAGGTCCTTGGTCTGTCCTTTGAGCCAGCGGTAGCCTGCCGTCGGTCCGTCCGACAGTTCCAGGATGCGGCGCGTCATCAGATGCTCGCGCGAGAGCTTGTCGCAGCAATCGTGGGTGTCGCGCAGATAGCAGTTGGGGTTAACTTCACCAGACAACGCCCGACCTCCCCGGATGGAGAGATCAAGGCCGACCGGCGGGCAGACGAAGCGGCCGTTAGGCCGCCGGCAGCAGTCGCGGGCAAGCGACGGGCGTCCGCAAGGACAGGGATCATTGCCTCCAGGCCATCCCGTCCACTTTTTCGCGATCCGTTTCATCCGACCTCATCCACGTGACCACCACGCCTATGTAGTACAGAAATTCGGGGAGGTAGGCCGATCACGAGCTGAGCGTCTCTTAGGCCCGCTCGGCACCAGAAGCAGACGTTGGGATCGAGGCTAAACGCAGACGCTCAACCCTCCAGGCAGACACTCCGTACCGTTAGCGCCAGTCGAAGCATTCGCTACCGTCGATAAAGGTGGTTAGAACTGCCTGTGCGCGTCGGACGAGATCGCGATCCCGCCGGTTGTGCGGCGACTTGCCTCCATGAAAGAGGTTGCAGCGTATCTGGTAGATCGTGCGCAACACCTGCGGCCAAGTCGGCGTGTCCCCCTCTACCCAGCCGTCAGGGACCTGTTTCACGCTCGCCCTCTGGCAAGCCAAGATGAGCGCCGGGCCGGGGAGGCGGGCGAAAGCGTCGCGACCGAGTTTCTTGCGGGTGTCGCGCAAATCAAGGACGGGAAAGAGCCTCGATAGCGCCCTCACCTGCCGGTGGAACTCCGCGCTGCCCTGCAGAAGGTTGTCATAAGCGTCAGTCGCCCGCCTATTGTCCGCCAGCGCGTTGATCATGTGCCGGTCACGATCATCACCCGTGATCGCCTCCATCCAGCCATTGAAGCCCATCCAAGTCATCATGAAGGGCTCAAAACCACTTTCACCGCGCTCTCCATTCACGAGCGCTCGCGCTGTATTGACGGCTTCGGGGTCCAGCGTGTGAAAGTTTTCAAAATCGATCAACCTCGGTCTCCGAGATAGGCGGGCTTGCGCGTAGAATGCCGTTTTGTCGGCACAGCGCCAGGAACGGACCTTGGGCTCCAGCCGAAAAGCAGACGTTCGTCCGGCGCGGAACATCGGCGGGAGCGAAGCGATCCCCGACCTCCGGAAATAAGCTCAGCCAGACGGTGCTTCCTCATACGACGGCGGGTGCCAAATCCGCGAATGAAGGTCGCAGCCGGCCGCTGATGGCATCGATCTCGAACCGAATTCCGGGGTACATTGGCGACCGTCCGGTCATACGGTCGATCCTCATCGCACCCACTTCTTCCGCTGTCACGGCGGTCCACACATCGAGCTCCGGCAATGCCGGTCGCGGCGCGAAAGAGCACAGCCACGCGACGGGATCACGCCATGTCCGACCGGGGGCGTCCCGCCGCGAGTCCAAATAAATCCTTGGGTAGCAGCCTGAGAGGTGGCTCGTTTCCATGAACTCAAGCGTGTCGAGCTGCTCTTGGGTGAGGAGCATTTCCTTCCCAAACTGCACAATAAAATCTGGCTTTCGCCGCTTCTTCTCGGTCAGCTCACGGTGCAGAAGCTTGGCCAAACGCCTAAGGTCGGCACCGTTGGTGCAGACGATATTCTGGCGCTCGAACCACCGATGAATCAGCTGCCATGACTCGAACGGTACGAGCTGGTTCAGGTCGGAGACGACCGCATCTCGGTCATTTTGCGCGTCGCGCCCTCGTTGAACGCGATGGTGACCTTGGCGCTGATAGAGCGGGAGCGGAATCCGGAACGCGCGGCGCGCCAGCAACAGCTCGAACACAATCCACCCGCGATGACGCATCGCGACGAGGTCGGATGCTTCATCGTGACCTTCGGCGCTAACGAGCATCACGTTCTCGCACTCGCCGACAGTGGTGCGGATGTGATCTAGCCCGCCGCCGAAAATCTTGCTCTCGGCTGCTGTGCGCGGCGCTTGGGGCAAGCTCATGTAGTCGTACCAAAGGCATATCTCAGGATCGGCGAAGCGGTAGTGGTCGCCCAGTTCTTGCAGCGCACGAAGCTGCCACCCCGTTGGATCTGGATGACCTCGATCGTCCCAGCGGTGCGTCACGAACAACCGGTCGCGCATATGTCGCGGTGGGCCTCGGATCAACTCCGGCATCCGCGCCCTAACCTCCTGCCACGATGGCAGGCGCGCCTCGCGTCCACGGAGCGCCGAATGGCGCACAAGCGTTTGCAAATGAATGAACTGGCCGGTGGCCTCGGAGAGCCCCGTCACGGATCGATCCTAGAACTTTGGCTCATGCGGCTCAAAGCTATGCCCTCGCAGGTCACGGAAGAAGCGGGGATTGCATTGCGCCAGGAGCGGACTTTGCGCTTGGCGCGGGAAGTGGACACTCAGCTGGCTGAGTGCGTCGTCCACGACGGCTCGGGGTTCAGTTCCTCAATGCCGACGCTTCGGCGACTTCAACACGGCTCTGGGCGGCTCGTGGCGACCGTTAGGCGCGGCGTCGGCCAACCACCAGTCAAGTACGCCCGCGGTGAAGAGGAAGAACCCGCCAAGAAGGTACAGAGAGGTGTATACTGCCCGCCAAATAGCCTGGCGCGAGCGGATGTCATCGAGTTGCGCTCTGAAGGCCGGCTCATATTTCTCGCTGACCTCCCCGTGAAGTTTCATGAAATCTGATAGTGCGTGGACGTCGGTGACGCTCCGCGCCGCGTACCGCAGGGTCGCGAGGTCTTTCTCCTTAGTCGCCGCGTCAATACCGCGCACGGACGTCACGAAGGGCACTAGTGCCTGATAGAGCTTTCTCGCCGCAAAGTTCGCGTGTTGGGCTGCGAGGGACGCGCGTTCGGGTACCGCCACATCGCCCGCCAGCACGTACATGGACGTCTGATGGGTGAGTGCAGACTTCTCAATAAGGGCTTGATCCCTGATCGCTCCGTCGAGCTTCGCCATATCGCCCTTGGCTCGATCGTATTGGAACTGCTGCGAAACGGCCGACAAAAAGACCACCGTCGCGCCCAAGAGTTTCAGCAGGAGAGAGTTGCGTTTGGTCGTAAACACGTTGCCCCCGATGGTAGCTGAGCCGCGACCCTGAACTTGTGCGTTGTGATGGACCGTCCTGCAACCCGGGTTCAACCAGAGGCGGTCCTCCCAGCGCCACTTGCAGAAGTTGGTTCCGAGCCAGTTTTCGGACATTGCCAGTCGTCCAAGTAGCGAGCGATCATCTTCCCGACTAAGGTCACCGCTCTGCAGAGGAGCAGTTCGGTACATTACATTGATGACGAACCAATAATGATTGGCGACAACGTGGCCCTTGGCGATGGCCGAATGGGGCGCGTCGTCTGCTCGATCGACGACGGGGTCTTCACCGATAAGCATCCTGAAAGCGCGTGGGCATATCTAGGCCGTGGCGTGATGATCGATTTTCCCCAATGGGGGCTGTTCCACCACCAAGAGCCTGACGCGGATCTTCAACTCGTCTGCCGAGGGCCTGCCTCGGTGTTGTGATCTCTCATGTCTCCCTCGCGCCACTTGCAGACATGGGCGCGTTGTCGAATAGCTGACGCTCGGGCTCACTCGATGTTCAAGCGATGCGGCAATTCCTCATCATCGGCACTGCGCACCTCGACGACGCTGATCTCTTTGGCGCTCTCGAGGCGACGCTCGATCAGGAAGAACCCGATCAACTGATCGTCGAGATTCCAGACGACGCGGCCCTGCGAGGCGATCTTCGCCACCAGAAGCCCGACATGGTCAGAGCGTTTCGCTGGGCATTGCGCCGCGGAACGCCAGTTCGGGGGCACGAGCCAGCTGGCCCCCCAATCCTTCGCGGAAACCTTCGGCCAGAGCGTGCGGCTGAACTCATTGCGGAAATGGACCGCTTGGTCGCGAGCCTGAGCGTCCGTGCGACGATCGACCTCTTTTGCGCTCGGCGTGAACCGCTTGCTGGTGCGGAGGAGCAGCTGAGGGCGGTCATCGACGAACTGGTTGACCCAGCTCGTGCCGCAGATCGGACGACAGACATGATCGACAGGATTCACGACGTTGCCGCCTCAACCGGCAAGATCATGATTATCTGCGGTGGAGCCCACGTTCCTCGCGTCGCCGGAGCGCTACCCGGTGCCCGCATCGTCCACGGCGACTACTTCTTCTGAGCGCCAGAAGCGCACCTTGGGTGACGGCCGGTTTCCGGACGTTCGTCAGCCGCGAGGGGTGACCGGTTATCGGCCCGCTGGCCACAGCTGAATCCGACCCCTCTCGACGGTTCGGCAGGTCAGCTTTCCGGAGCGTGCGTTGAGCTCCGCGCTCGGCTCCGGGCGCAGTGACCGCTCCCGACCCATAGGCCGTTGTCGACTCAGGCCCGCTGCGCGATCTTTTGATCTGAGTGCCATCGCGAATGAACGGGGGGAGAATGGAGGAAGGTCAGGGGCCGCCAAATGAGGTGCCGATCAGGTACATGTATCTCGACACCCCTGCGCTCTATGCGTCTCCCGAACTGGTTAGACAACAGGTCGAAGGGATCACGCTTATTGTCCCGGACCTGGTGGTCCAGGAATTGGAAGCAGCAAGGAATCCAAGAGCATCGGCTGCTCTCACAGCAGTGCGCGAAGCTGAGAAGCAGAAGCTGGTCTCAATACGAGGTATCCGGCCACGCATTCACATTCGCTTTCCCCGGCTCTCGCCTACGGACGCAGCCGTGCTGTCGCACGTTTATCGTGAACGTGCTGGGGGCGCGGTTCTTGTCACAAACGACCAAGCCCTCCTCAAAGCAGCCCAGCAGTTGGGTGTCGTTGCACTCGATAGTGGCGGCGCGCTGTCTTGGCTCCGTCTATTCAGCACGCCGTTCATTTCTTCGTCCACGCTCAACGAAAGCATCGACCGCCTGCAGATCTACATCGTGCTCGGCGGGGTGTTTGGCGCGGTGCTGGCGTTGGCATTTGCCTTGTTGGCCGCTCTCTACGGTCCTGTTGCTCTGAAGTGGGCGGCCGACCACCTTGGGCCACTCGCGTTCTCATCGGCGTTCCCCATTGGGGTGATCCTGTATGTTTTCCGCGCGCGCGCACGCGGCTCGTATGGGCTCTTTGAGATCGTATTCGGAATGGTGGCCGCGATGGCTGGCGTCGACGCGATTCGAGTTGATCCGACGAGGATGTTCGAAGGGGTGCTGGCGCTTGGGGCAGGGCTCTACGTCATCGTGCGCGGACTAGATAATTTGCAGCAGGGCTCAGCTTCGTCACCTTTTCTGCAGAGCGCATTTCGCTGGGCAGGTGTGAGATAGCCGAACTGCGGCGCACGAAGCCGCCCACGTGAAGCTGGTCTGTCGAAGCGCGGTGTGCGTGAGTTCCCCACCCTTCTCAGCGATTCCGATAGTCTGTTTCTCAGCCCATGGCTCTGCGCAGTGGCTCGCGCGCGAGGTCGGCACCAGAAGAGGCCATTAGCCACCTCCTCCAAACGCGACGTTCCGCACCATGGAAAGACGAGGGCAAGCCTACCGCTGGCCGACCTTCTCGCCTTCTGCTCCGGCAGGCGGTTGGGGGAGCAGGTGGTGCACCGTTGGGCACTCGGCGACGCGAAAAAGTTGCCCGCAGACACAAGCGACCTCGATTTCCGGCCGAATTTGATGAAGACCCACGTGCAAATGCGCTGCGCAGCCTGGGCAATGCCAACCCACGGCCTGGAGTACTAGGGTGTGCTGGCCGCTCTCAGCCTCTGCGCTGTAGTCATAACGCGCGCCGCAGCCCGTGCATTCGGCGACGGGGTTCCGTTGCAGCGCGCTCCTGCGGCGTTTGAAGGTTACCCCGCAAGTGCACTCAGCAGTGACGTACTCGCCACCCAAAAAATGGAAGTATGGCCTTGTGACCAGCTCCTCGAGTGCTGCGAGCACTTCATCGCACTTGGCTCTAAGTTCCGCATCGCCAGTTGCCGAGCCGGCGTCGCGCTGGGCTGCGGTAGGAGTGTGTAGGGCGCTTCCCAGGCTATTGTGCGCCTTGCTGGCCCACTTCAGACTGAACCTGCGATCCTCACCTACGACGTTCATAACTTTCGCTGGCGCGCTGGCGCGCTCCTGCCGTCCGATCCGGACAGTTAGCGTCTGATCCGCCGTTGGATCGACAGCCAGCAATTCTTTAATGACCTTAGCCGGCTGCCAATGGACCATTGCCGAGCGAGGCATCTCCTTCAGATACAACTGGAAGAGCTCGTACGACATGGCCTCGATGGCCATCCGTAGCTCGAGGCATGCGTACCGAGCCGTCGTCTCGCCCGGGGTGGCAAGCAAGCTTTTCGCAGCTCCCAGGTGCTGACGCGCTTCCGCTCGAAAGTCACTCGCCTTCATACTGGCGCTCCTAATGTCTGCTCCAGATCGCGTGCATTGAAGAGGTGAAGCAAGCACGGCCAACGCAAACCCTGCCCAAGCCACTTGCCCCCGAACCACGCGTCGCGTCCGGACTGCGATGAAGAGCCCGACAGAACATGTACCCGCCCCAATCGATCCACTCGAGATTGAGCGTCGGCCCGTTACCCGCACTGGTATTGTTCACGGTCTGTGCTAGCTTTGCCGTATGGTAGACGAATTACAACCCGCACCGCACGCGCCTTACCGCATCCTCAGCCTCGACGGTGGTGGAGCGAAAGGCTTCTACTCGCTCGGCGTTCTTCGCGAGATCGAAGGCCTGATCGGCAAGCGGCTCGCCGAGGGCTTCGATCTCATCTTCGGGACGAGCACGGGCGCGATCATCGCGGCCCTTCTCGCGCAGGGCCACTCTGTCGACCACATCCACAGCCTCTACAAAGAGCATGTGCCGCGTATCATGCAGCGCAAGAAGCCGCCGGAGAAGTCCGAGGCCTTGAACGAGTTGGCCCACGAGGTGTTCGGCGACGCCATGTTTGATTCGGTCAAAACCGGAGTCGGCATCGTCACCACAAAATGGGTGATTGAGCGGCCGATGATTTTCAAAGGTAGTGTCGCCCAGGCCCATGGCCGGGTCGGAACGTTCGTCCCAGGCTTTGGCGTCCCCATCGGAGAGGCTGTCCAGGCGTCCTGTTCAGCCTATCCCTTCTTCGAGCGTAAGACCGTCGTCACTGCAGCCGGCGATCATGTCGAGCTCGTGGACGGCGGCTACTGCGCCAACAATCCGACTCTCTACGCGATTGCCGATGCGACCCGCGCGCTCGGTCTCCCGCCAGAGTCGCTGCGCGTTGTGAGCGTGGGCGTTGGCAACTACCCCGAGCCAAAGCCGGCGTTCTTCGACAAGATGCGCTGGGCAAAATATCTGCTGAGCGTGCAGCTTCTGCAAAAGACGCTGGAGATCAATACCCAGTCGATGGATCAGCTCAGGGCCATTCTCTACAAGCACGTGCCCACCGTCCGCATCAGCGACACCTTCGAGAAGCCGGAGATGGCAACCGACCTGTTCGAGCACGACGCGGTGAAGCTCGGCATCCTTCGCCAGCGCGGTGTCGAGTCATTCGCTTCGCGTGAAGCTGAAATCAAGCAACTGATGGTAGGCTAACGATGGCGATCTCGGAGGCTCAGCTCGATACTTGGTCTAAGCAAGGATCGGTCACGCAATCACAGGCGACCTACGCGACCGTGCGCAGGTGCCTTGAGGCTAGCGATGCGCCTTACGCCGGCCGATCAACCTCAATCTTCCTGCAAGGTTCCTACGGGAACGACACCAACATTTACGCCGACAGCGACGTAGACGTCGTCATCGTCACGGACTCCGTTTTCTACCATAGCGACGATGACCTGACGCCGGACGAGCAGACCGCGATCCGGGCAGTGCTGACGGGCGGCGGCGGTTACACTTACAACCAGTTCAAAGCCGATGTGCTAGCCCAGCTCACCAAGAAATTCGGGAACGCGGTAACGCCGGGTAAGAAAGCGATCTTCGTCAAGGGGGAAGGTAGTCGCCGCGATGCCGACGTTTTGCCGGCCGTCGAGTTCCGCCAGTACACCCGCTTCAAGACCTATTCGGACAGCGATTACCACAAAGGCATCACCTTCTGGACCGCCGATGGCGTCCAGATCATCAACTACCCGAAGCACCACTCGGCCAACGCGACCACGAAGCACCAGGCCACCAATGGCTATTTCAAGCCGACGGTCCGGATCTTCAAAAACATGCGCAACGCGATGATTGCGAAGGGTTATGTCGCAGAGGGGGTCGCTCCATCATATTTCCTAGAGGGCATGCTCTACAATGTGCCCGATAACCAGTTCGGGGGAACGTATGCAGACACCTGCGTCAACGCGCTGAACTGGCTCCACAAATGCGACCGCGGCCCTTTGGTCTGCGCAAACGAACGCCACTATCTCCTCCGCGCCAACTCCAAGGTTTGCTGGAACCCGCAGGACTTCGAGATCTACCTGGCGACGGCGATCAAATTCTGGAATGCCTCGTAAGAAGGTCGCGCCTCTGTGAGTGGAGAGGGTGTCCTCCATCTGCATCGTTCGGCGGTGCCGAGCCTTTCGCTGAGCGGACACTCCGAAAGTAGGTTGCGAGCCCGAGCCGGTCGTACCGAGGCGGCGCATACGCGCTGCCCGGAACCAGATGTCCCAAACTGCCGCAATGAGCCCGGTGCGGCCGCATTGGATTTAGGTTCCAGTACGTGCCCAGGAGCGGACATCCGGAACCGCCACTATGAGCCCGACCCCGTCACTCGTGTTTGACGGTGCAGGGTGGCGCAGAACCCCCGGGGTGCACCGCGAGGCCAGCCTGCCTAGCGTCGCACCTAGCCCTAGCCGCGCGCCCACCGGCAGTTCTCCGACGACGGCTAGGATCTAGCCGAAAAGGAGCACCATTGGTCTGGCCAAGGCGGCTGGCAGGCGGCGCTTCTTCCCTAGGCCTGCGGATATCCGCCAGAGACAGACTTCGTGCACCATGGCGTCGGCCTGGGAGGCGGGATAGCCCGCGCGTCGGAGTTCATCTCGCGCCCGGGACACATCGAAGTCCTCCTCTCTGCTGCGCTTGACGATCACCGCGAAGGCGTAGGCTTCCGACGGCGAAAGCCCGCTGGCCGCAAGCCGATTGGCGGACACCTCGACATCGGCGAGATCGTTGGGGCCGGGATACGGGGTTCTTGAGGTCATCAAATTCTGCCTGGACTGAGTGAGGTGGGAGTGGGGGGATTTCGTTCGTCAGATCGCTCTGCGCGCCCGGCATAGGGCGGGTTGCTGCGCGTGGCTCACAGCCAGCTCGGGGCCGCGCCGCCATTATCGGGTTGGACTAAGCTAGCCGCAGGTATGGTTGGCCATCCGGGGAAATAGCGCCTCGGGCCACTGACCTGGTGAGATCACTTGTTGCCGGCGGCCTTCCTTCACGCCCAGCCGCCAGGGTCCAATCCTCAGGATGTTGAGGCGGCGAAACCCAGGCTCGGCGGGTTCAGGTGGTCGGGGCCGATGACCGTAGTAGATCCAGAGCTTCTGGGCTTCCTCGCCAACCCGGCCCAGCTTGAGGAGCGACTCATGACGCCAGCAGCTGTCGATCTCGAAGATGATCGGCGGCTGACCACCGGGCCGCGTCCATGCCACGTCGAAGCGCCCGGTCTGCACGAACCTGCGGTAGCCGGTGGCCACCTCAATAGCTGAACCATAACCCAGATGGCTGCCGAGTTCGGCCAGGCGGCGCTGCAGCAGGTTGTGTCGCTGGAGCTTCGAAATGCCGTCCGGCAGCGGCCTGGTCAGTTCCTCGTCGATCAGGTGAACGAGATCGGCGTCAAGCCGCCAGGCAGTTTCGTGGGCTGGCCAGAAGCAGGGAGGAGATGCGCCCATGGGGATGGACCTTTCTTGAGAGCTAACGTCGCTCTCCCCTCCCCTTCCTCTCTTCTTTCGATCTGCAAACCATGGCGCCCGCTTCGGGCTGCGGGGCGTTGCTGCCCACTCAATCGAACCAGCTAGGGCTGTTGCGCCAACGCCCGGAAGAACCCACGAATATCTGCATATTATGCAGATTCTCCTTGACGCCCGCATCGGGACGGCCTAGCGGTATGGAATGGCGAAGCTCTCCGACCTTGTGCGAACCGTGGCCGACCTGACCGACGTGCCGCTCTCCAGCGTAACTGTCGTCGCGCGAGTGCTGCGAGAAGCTGAGCTAATTAAAAGCGGGGGCCGGGGTCGCGGCGGCGCAAACATGGGCAGCACCGACGCAGCTAATCTGCTTCTTGGCGTGATCACCCTGGGGGACACCACCAAAGCCGCCGAAGTCGTTGGGGGCCTTCAGCAGGCGACGGCACAGGGCGCCAGCGTGAGACTTGACGATAAGAGAGAGTATTTCACCGGAGCGGCAGCCGCCCGTGAATTCCCACAATTCGCGGGTGTCTCACTGCCCAAGGCGCTCGACCACACGCTTGCTCACCTAGATCCACGGGATAGTCAGACGCTATCGCGGCTCTATCAGTTCTATGATCCAGAGCAGGATGGCGATCCAAACTGGAAGCGCTCCGTTGGCGAGCAGACCCCAGTAAGCCTCACGGTGCGCGCCAATAAAGCTGACCACTGGGAGATTGCACTCATTATTGATTTCGAGAATGGCTCGGCAATTGACCTAGATTTCGGCCTTCCTCAGTCAACAGAAGCGACGGCTCGCAAGAAACTACGCATGATGCAAATGCGTCAACTGCACGCGCCCATTATCGAAGGCGTAGTCCGCTGCATTCGTAACGAGCCGCCACGCGAGTGGCCTGAGAACGAGGGCTGAGGCATGGAAAAACGTGCTGACCAACTCGGCCACCTCATCAAGCCACGCGGCCTGACCGAAGCAGAGGCTGCAGAGTATGTGGGCCTGACGATCCGTTCATTGAGGATAGCTCTCCGCGAGGGGCAGTACTCGCCCCCAAGCCTCCCTCGCGGGCGCTTCGACCGGAAGCTGCTTGAGCAGGAGATGGACCGGCACAGCGGCCTGTCAAACAGCCAGCCAGAGGACGCCCTGGCCGCTTGGGAGCGACGTCGCGATGCGCGTTAGGCTGAAGGGAATCAACCGGGTCAAGAAGACCCTGAGCACTGGCGAGGTGCGCTACTATTATTATCATCGCGCCACCAACCGTCCCTTGGTCGGCGAGCCAGGGTCAGACACCTTCGTCGCGTCCTACGCCGAGGCCGAGACCTGGGCCCGCGAACGGCACACGCGCGGGACCGTCCTCGCCCTGACCCGCGCATACACTAAGTCTCCAGAGTTCCAGATTAAGTTGGCGGACAGAACGCAGAAGGAATACATCCGGCTGCTCAGGGCGGCAGAAGTCGAGTTCGGTGACATGCCGATCGCCGCACTAAACACTCCGCGCGTGCGCCGCAATTTTTTGGCCTGGCGCGCAGAGGTGGCTGACAAGTCCGGTCTCCGTGAGGCTGACAACAGGCTCTCAGCCCTCTCGACCATGCTCAGCTGGGCGGTCGACAATGGTCAGATCGAAGCCAACCATCTGAAGGGCTTTAGGCGCCTCTATCAGTCCAACCGATCCGACGTGATCTGGCTGCCAGAGCATATCGAGGCCTTCATGGCTGTCGCCCCTATCGAGATGCAGCAGGCGCTCATCCTGGCCCTCCACACCGGCCTTCGGCAGGGCGACATCCGGGACCTCTGCTGGACCAATTACGATGGCGCGAGCCTGACCCTGCGCATCGGCAAGAACCAGCGCAACGGACGCGAGGCGCCCCTGATCTCCATCCCCTGCACCGCAACCCTCCGGCAGATGCTCGACGGCATGGAGCGGCGCAGCGCTCTGATCCTCACGACCAAGGAGGGCAAGCGCTTCACGCCGCGCTATTTCGGACACCGGTGGGATGCAGCCATGAAGGCTGCAAAGCTCGGCGCTACGGAGCTGCGCTTCCATGATCTCCGGGGGACAGCCGTCACGATGCTGGCGGAAGCCGGCTGCTCGGTTCCGCAGATCGCCTCTATCACCCAGCACTCATTGGCGACGGCGACCCGGATTCTGGAGACCTACTTGGCGCCGACTCGGCATCTGGCGACCCAGGCGATCGCTCAATTTGAGAACGCAGCGGCAACAGAATTTGCAAACCGGCTGCAAACCAGGGCCTGAAACGCCCCGTCGAGGCCCAGCAGAAAGGCTGAAACACGAATGATTTCAATGGGAAGAAGTGGCGCGCCCGGAACGATTCGAACGTCCGACCCTCAGATTCGTAGGCTGACGACATGTCTTGTGAATTCAACATCTTCCGGGAAGCTGACCGTAACAATCGATGCTAGGCTGCGTCAGCAGCTTCTCGGGGTTACAGTCGCCCCACCGGCGTCGGCAGGGACTCACCTCGTTTGAAATTTTGGCTCGCCCTCGCTGCGCCTATAGCGACCTTCATTTTCGCCTCCACTCTCCTAGGCGACCTCCTGCCGACGACCTGCGCGGATGGCTGGCCGTCACCTTCGATTGGACGGCAAGGTGCCTGTTCTTCGCATGGAGGCGTGGATCAAGGAGTCGGGGTGCTACGATTGTTCCTGAGCTTTGGCGCCGCTTGGGCCGTGGGCGTGTTCGGCTACCAGCTCATCCGGAAGAACCGCAATGCGACGAGCCTGGCTCATCCACCGTCAGAGGGGGAAAATACGCCCACCCTTCCCGCGGTCCGCCTTCAGTCCCCCGGAAGCGTGAGGCGTAAACCAAGCGCTCAGCCCGACGCGCGCCCGACAGAAATCCGCTGCCCTAGGTGTCGGAGCCACATGGTTGTCCGTGTTCAGCGGCAAGGGAACAACGTAGGACGTGAGTTTCTGGGATGCAGTCGTTTTCCGAAGTGTAAGACGGCCCGCCCACTTCCCTAACTCATGGCGCGAGGTAATCAGGTTCCGCCCTGGGAGCCGCCATTCACGTTCGACGGAGGCGCGAGAATTCGTTCGCCAGAGAGCGCCAGCCAATAGATCGGCTCGAATCTCTTTAGAACGCCGGGCCAAAGGCGGCGCGGCCATAGGTTTGCTCCGGCTTCGCAATGCGGCTAGGCGAGAAGGCCTCCCCCCGCTATCCAATCCTCGATCTTCATCTTCTGGAAGTCGCAGGCCCAGCCGACCGTTCTTTCGATTCGTTGATGGGCGTCGTCCTTGAGTTCGACGACCGTGACCTTGGCTCGGCCTGTCGGATGGGCGCGCTTTCCCTTGGCTGTGAGCGCGCCGGACTCCTGATTGTGGAAGCCGCAACGGAGGATGAAGCGGGCATGGAAGTCGGCCTCAGGTAGGGAGTATCCCATGAATCGGACTTCCGTCGCCTTGCTAAGCACCGCGACCGACTGGCGCCATAGGTGCTTCGAGAGATCGTCCTCGAACGTCTTGCCGTAAACCGGGGGGACTATAAAGGGCATGTAGTCGCGCTTCGTGGAAGTGGGCGCGCGGTAGGGGCGGAAGGCGAAAACCCTTTGGTCCTTTTTACCGCACAGCCAGAAGCGCCGGTCGGGCTTAAGGTGTTGCCCCAGATCATGGCGGTACCAGTTCAACGAGCCGTGGGGCTTGATGAGGCTTGGACCATTGGCTTCTCCGAAGGAATAGGAGGACCGCTTTAGGTCTGCGCCAAAAAGTAGTTCGTCCAGTACGAGGTCCCAGTTGAAGGAGATGACCTGAGCGTTCTCCCGCTTTATGGCTCCCGCCAAATCGTTGAGCCAGGCAGGTGGCGTGGATAAGGCCCTCTTTTGAATTTCGTGGAACCACTGGGCGATTTCGAGAAGGAGTTGGCCCCGGCGCTCGTCCAAATCCTTCGTGGTGAAGCGTCCCGTAGCCGGACGGCTGTGCTCGAACAGATGGGCGTTTGCCTGCATCTCTGAGAGCAGGCGCTCGATATCCGGAAACGTCGACCTTCGGGCGGGATTGAACTCCGGGTGATGGAATCGGATGATATCGGCCAAGCCATCAGCTAGGCCCTTGTCCTCCAGACGATCCCACAATTCCGGCAGGAGACTCTGTATAGTTGGAAAGCCTAGGCCGGCCGAGAGACCAGCGCCAACCACGTAGACAATTCTCGGCTTGGGCATCGGCGATCTCACGGTTTGCTCGCATAGTTCCCGCGCCAACTCGACCGTTCGATAGGCATGGCGATGTTCAAGGAGTCCATCATGGCACCAGAAACAAGGGTTGGGTGCCAGTTCTCGGCATAGCCCGAATGGCACCTCATAGCTGAACCCGTCAGCCAACGCTCAGCTTCGCGTGGCGAGACGGGCGAGATGCAGGCGCCGATTGCTGAGCGAACGGCTCCTAATGTGCGGGAAGATTCTGCGTCAGTCCAAGATTCCACGCCATGCCGACCCGGAGAAATATATGCAAATCTCGACGATCTCGCCGCTGCAGGACGGTGGATTCACGTGTACCCGAATGCTGCGCTTCGAGGCGACCGAGCCGGGCGGAGCAGATGCAGCGCTGTACGGGATGCGAGCCGAACAAGTGCTCCATTACGTTGGTCGTCCCCATACCTTCATTGGACGGCGTGGTGAACGAGCCTTAGATTGCGTCACACGGGAGGGTCTTCAGAATGTCAGTGGCAGAGCAAATCCTGGCGCTAATTCACCGGCGCCCAGGACTCACAGAGACCGAACTGGCAGAGACGCTTTTTCCTGAAGGGCCGTACCAGCAGCGGGTGAACTCGACTTGCCGAACGTTGGTGAAGGCGGGCAAGCTCACGAGACGCGGCTTAGGTGGCCCAGGTGACCCCTACAGGTACCACTTGTCCGCGCCTCCCCACTGACCGGATCGGAGCATAGATGGCCAAGAAGCCGGTGACATTTGTGAGCCTGCAATTCGAGCCCAAGGGAGAGGCTCTGCTTTTTGATGATCCCACTTCCGTGGTGCGGAGCGCGCGTCTCAACCTGCTGCTTTGGAGGAAGGGCGCAGACGGCCGCACCGAGGTAAGCGAGGCGCACTGCCTTGGGGAAGCGAATAACACGCAAGAGTTCGAGGCACTGCTGCGGGTATTTCGAAAGGATTTGGACGAGACGGAGGACCAGGCACGCAGCTGGTTCGGATTTCGTCGCCCGTTCTGGCGGAGGTAACGACCCTGGGGCTTGTATTCGCACCGAACTAAGCCAAAGATCACCGATCGCTTGTGGAGCGCGTGGACGGCCTCATGCGGCCTTCTACGGTTGTGGATAAGCTATTGCCAGAAGTTAGGCCCGTGCAAATCCACACCCCCCGCTGGCCCTGTGGTTTCTAGCGAAAACGCAGGTGCGGAACCGCCCGCAACGCTGATCGGCCGATCCTCACCGTCGTTCCAAACCGCTATTTGAGCAGTCGCTGCTCGGGGCTCGACGATCCGATATGGATCTTGCGAGCTGCCTTGAGCAGGCCTGACGGTGCCTGTCGGCCGGCAGGCGCAAGCACGACGAGGCGATGGTTGGCGAGATCAACACAAACGGTTGGGCCGCCGGCAAAGGTGAAGGTCACCTGCTGGCTCGCCTGATCTTCTTTCAGCTCGCCGCCATACGCCTCTTGAATGTCTTCGAATTTCTCAACGACGTCATCGAAGCTCAGCTTAAGCCGTTGGGTCTCCACGACGATGCGCTCGAAGATTGCGCCGAACAAGTCATCGAGTTCTTCAATTCGACCTTCAGCCCCCTCGCGCAGCTCGAGCCGCTTGGTGATGGTGTATTCGGATGGGTCTTCCGGGTTCTGTCTCGTCTCAATCTGGAAGCGGAACAGGTCAGTGTCGAGCCGGCCTTGGCCGCCCTCGCTCTCCTGATCGATGGCTTTCCGACGAAAGCGGAAGGCCTGCTTCGTGGCGTTGTACAGCTCCTGGATTTCCTCATCGACCTGGGATTCCAGGTGACCGACGACGAAGCTGTTCGTCCGCTCGCTGACATTGTCGAAGATGACGTTGGTCTTCTTCCAGCCAGGCAGGCGTTTGACCTCACCCGTCTCAACCCTCTCGAAATACTCGGCCTTAACGACGATCCCCACTCCTGTGAGGTCGCCCTCAGGATCAACCTCGATCTCAGGCTCGGGTTCAGGAACGTGCCGGATTAGGAAGGTGTTGGTCGCCGAGACGTGAGCCGTCGGCATCTGCTGACCTTTTATGGTCGTGTACTTGGTGATGTATCGCGGTACGGCAGTGCGCAGGTAATCGCGTAGGCTAACGTCGGTCAGGTTGCGCCCTGCCGCGAGCGCCGTTTCATCCTCCCCGCGTAGGGCGGCGAGCAGGAAGTGCGTCCAAATGCCGTGCTTGAGCGCACCGGCGGGATAGGACTTCTGCCCGGGCGCGCAGGCTAGGAAAAGGGCCGAATAATTAGCCGCGCCGAGAAAGGCTTTCAGCTCGGCCGGGTCCATTTCGGCAATCACGTCGCGCGCACTCAAGGACGATAAGGGCGCCCCGCAAGCGTCGACGAACGCGAGGGCCCGCGTGCAGGGGCTCTTAGCAAGCGGCGCAATGAGGTGTTCCTGCAAGAGCAGCGTCGTCTCTGCAGTGCCGTGCGCATGCGAGTCCCACGCGGTTATTCGATTGCCGCCAGCGCCGTGATAACCGTGGCCGGCATAGTAGAAGACGAAGAGATCATTGGCCTCAAGGCCGCCAATTGTCTGCATCAACTGGTAACCGATATTGCCCATCGTCGCGTCGTCATCGACGAGGAGCTGCACATCCGAGCGGTCGGGGCCGTAAATTGCCGTCAGCGCCTCGGCGATCTCCTTTGCGTCGTTTCGCGCAAACTCGACTGACGGGATTTTTGACTTCGGCTGGTAGTCCTCAATGCCGACAACGAACGCAATGAGCTTTCCGTCATCTGGCAGGCCGTGCTGCAGGAGCACCGGCGCTTTGGACCTGGTGGCAGGGTCTTGACCATCGGGTTTCATAGCAAGTCGCTTTCTTCCCTTCGAGGACGGGGTGATCGCGCGGGTCCCGCCGATCAAGCAGACTCCGCCTTCACGCTCGCAGGTCCCGGCGCCGCTTTAGCGCCACCCGCCCTGGCGATTAGGTTAAGGTTGGCGTCGCCGCAAGCGCAGCAGAGCTGTTCCTTGGGCTTGTGTTCAGGCGAGACCCACAACAGCTCGGAGCAATTGGCGCATTCGAAGTGCGCCACGAAGGCCTTGTTGGCGTCAACGACGTACTGGAAATCCTCGCGCGTTAGGTCGGCCCAGGGGTTGTAGTGGACGCCAGCGTTGAGCTGCCACTGATCGACTTTGGCCGCCTCCCGCGCCTCTGTGAAGGCCGCGGCGCGGGCGGCTATCGTAGTCACCCCGTCCTGCTTGTTCCATGAGTTGGCGGAAGCCTTAGCCTTCTTGAAGGCGTCGGCCAGCGCGTTAGCAGCGCCGGTCATCAGATCGCCAAAGCCGAAGTTTCCGTCTCCCCGGTACTCAACGCTTCCGCGAAGGCGATGGCACATCTCGCCGGCGAAGTATTCGAGGTAGTGGCGCAGGGTGGCGGCAGCGGGTTGGACATCGCCCTTCGCCAGATGGGCGTCGATCTCTTCCCACACCCCGGAGTTGGTCCATTCGGCCGGTCCATTGTCGACGCTCCAGTTTCTGAAGTGGGCGAAGTTCTTGCCCTTGATCAGCCCCTCCGCCTTCATGTGCCGCAGCCACACCTCGTCGTGGGTGGTCAGGATGAACTGCGTCTTGGGGAACCGCTTTTTGAGCAGTGCGCATACTTCGCGGCGATGGCCGCGATCGACGGACATCAAGACGTCGTCGAGCACCGCGAAGGTGAAGTTGTCGCCGAGCAGGTGGCTCATCAGGGCGAGGTAGAGGCAAAGACCCATCCCGTCCTGATGGCCCTCGCTATGGAAGGCGCCCGGCGGGAATTGGCCGCGGCCGTAGAAGTCGACGTTGAAGCCCAGCTTGCCGAGCGACGGCAAGAGCCGGGCGTCAAACTTGTCCTCGTCCGGCTTGTTAATCTCACGGTACAGGTCCGAAAATGTCCCCTCGACCTTCTCGTAGATTCCTTCCAGCGCCTTGGTCGTAGATGTACCGAAAATCTCGTAGACCTTCGCCGCCCGCTCGGCCTGGGCCTTCGCCGTTTCATGGGCGGCTTTCGCTTCCCGGAACGCCATAAGCCGAGCCTGTCCGTTCAACAGAAATGTGCGCGCGCCAACCTCGGCGTTGGGCTCTGGGACCGCCTTGATCGCTGTCTCGACCGCGCCCAACTCGGCGGCCAAGGAAGCTGCGTCAAAACCTACCTGAACGATCGACAGAGTGTCTTCCAACGGCAGCAACCTGCTCAGCTGCTGGTAGCGCGCTCCCAGCTGGAGGCGGTAGTCGGCCAACGCCTTCAGCTCGAGCTTCGGCTCGAACATCGCCCCGTAAGGCAAGACCGTCCGAATGGCGGATCCGGCGGCGGTGATCGCCTCGACCAGCGGTGCAATCTCTGCCTCGAGCACTTTTTTCTTCTGGGCGACCTCGGTCAGGTGATCGAGCTTGCCTTTGAGATGCGCAGCGAAATGGTCAGGCGTCTGCGGCGTGCTGCAGACGGGACATTGCTCGTCGTCGTAAAGGTCGAGCGCCGTCTTCAACAACGTCTCGCGTTTCACATCGTTGGTGGTGTCATCGTCACCGGACAGCGCCGCGGTCAGCCCTGCGATTTTCGCGCACCGGGCCCTCACGTCCTCGCCGCAGAGTGTCGACAGCGCGGCCCGAAGTGTCGCCAGGTCCGCGGCGGCCTGAACCTTGGGAACCTTCTGAACCGCCTCCTCGGCTTCGGGCTTCAGGCCTTCCGTGAGGTCCGTCGTCGCCGTCAGATCATCGAGCGGCGCGAGGCCGAGCACCACGCGGTGTGGGTTGACGGCGCCCAGCACCGCCGCCTTGCCGAGTCTCTCGACCCCGAGAGCGTCGAGTAGCGGCTGGGTCGCCCCTTTCTCGGCGCGCTCCGCCGGCCCGACGTCCTTGGCGAAGCCGTTGTTGATCTTGTTGAGGACGCCGCGGAGCTTTTCCACATCGCTCAGACGCAGCAGGGCCTGGACTTCATCGGAGCGGTCGCCCGGTTCGGCGATGATGTAGCGGATCAGCTCGCGCCGCGACAAAACGAACTCGGGGTGAAGTTTAACGTCCGCGAAGGCGGCCACGATGTCGGCGTCCTTCGGCTCGATCACCGGCGCGTTGACGGCCTTCACCGTGCGGGTGATCGATGCCTTCTTACCCAGCGACGGGATCGTGACGTCGAGCTTGACCCACGCCTCCTCGGGCTTCTTGACGTAGTCGACGTGTGGACCGTGCTGCTTGACCGATAGCTCTTTGGTGCCGCGTCCGGATAGGCGAGATAGGTTTCCGGTCAGCGCAAACTCGATGGCGTCGACGACGCCGCTCTTGCCGGTCCCGTTGGGGCCGCAGGCGGCGAAGTTCTCGCCTTTTGGCTCCAGCTCCAGCTCAACGATCCCGCGGAACTTGCTGATGGTGATCTTGTCGAGGCGGATCATGACGCCTCCGGGAACAGCACAGCGCGAATGGCCGGCTCAGCCATGATGCCTTCGCCCAGGACCAGAGCCCGCAGCTTGCCGGCAGCTTCCTTGAGGTTTTGGGGCTTTTCCAACTCATCGAAGAAGGCACCGAGCACGCCGCCCGCCACTGTTGCGACGGGCAGGGCATCTTCCGCACATGGCGCTTGAGAAATTCCGGGGTTGTGCTTAGCGTCTTCTGACATGACCTGTTCCCTCAAGGTCACCCTAGCAGGACACGTCCTGTTCCCCAATCTAAGTGGAAGCCAGACTTGCGTTTGGATTGTCCTTATTAGGACCTCGACCTGTTGCGCCACTTCAGCGAGCCAACCCGAAGCCTACTGGTGCCGCTCGCAGAGCGCGACCTTCCTCAAGCCTATAGGAGTTCCAGGTCTGGTCGGTGCCAGAAGAGATATTGGTGCAGGCCCGGAAAACGGCCTTTAATCAACGCAACCCAGGTCAGCACCCGTAGCCGAATGTGATCTGTCTGTCGAAGACGGATCCTTCAGCTACGACAATCACCTCCGACCTCTAGTGGGGTTTTGACCTGTTCAAGATTCCGGATAGGTTTCGAAGGTCGGCAGCAAATCGACAAGCGTGGGGGCGTCGATGACTTTTAATCCGAACTGGCTCGCTCGGCCGGGTGGTTCTCTTGCCCATTCTCTGGCCGCCGAATGAATGTGTCGATTCACGACCACTGCTGCGGCCGACAGCGGGTACCGTCTGCGATACTCGCTGAAATCGTGAAGGCGGCCAACGCTATCGACGTGCGGGCCGAACGGGGCGCGGCGCCCCGAATACGCCGCCAGTTCATGAACAGCTTGAGAGAAAGCGGTTGGTCCGGAGAAATCACGGTCTCCCGGGACTCAGATGTCACCATCACGTCCATGCGCGAGAAGGTGGGGCTTTGCCTGCAGACCGGGAACATGGCGCGGATGTATGCCGACTTAATCAAGCTCCAGACCCTGTATCTAGACAACGCCATCGAAGCGGCCGTCATTGTCCTGCCATCCCAGCCGCTCGCGCTGGCGATCGGCAGCAACATCGCCCAATCGACACGGCTCGAGCGGGAGCTCGAAATCT
>Ga0207884_1000536_pt1 | contig 21849 bp, 23 predicted proteins | sample MalvirmetaMSP144_FD_184236 | JGI IMG/M metagenome (GOLD analysis project Ga0207884, IMG submission 184236) | Marine viral communities from the Deep Pacific Ocean - MSP-144 (SPAdes) | ecosystem: Environmental > Aquatic > Marine > Oceanic | place: Pacific Ocean | collected 2011-07-08 | reverse complement strand
TTTCAGGTTCGGGGCTGACATGGTTACATGACTCCCGCGCGCAGGATGTCGTGCATATGGAGAACCCCAATCGGATGGTGGTTGGCGTCTTCAATAACAAGTGCCGTAATTTTATTGTCTTCCATGATTTTTAATGCCTCGGCCGCGAGCAGTTCCCGATGAACGGCCTTGCAGCTGCCCTTGATTAATTGACGGACGGTGCTGTGATTGATGTCGATATCGTTATCGACAGCCCGGCGTAGATCGCCGTCGGTAAATACCCCGACCAGTTCTCCCTGGCGGTTAACCACCGTCGTCATGCCAAACCCTTTGGCGGTCATTTCCACCAGGGCTTTTTTCAGTAACGCGTCCTCGAACACCCGGGGCAACTCATCGCCACTGTGCATGATGGTTTCCACCTTGAGTAGCAGTTTGCGACCGAGTGCCCCGCCCGGGTGGGAAAAGGCGAAGTCCTCGGCGGTAAAACCCCGTGCCTCCAGCAGAGCAATTGCCAGAGCGTCGCCCATGACCAGTGTCGCCGTGGTACTGGTGGTCGGTGCCAACCCCAGAGGGCAGGCCTCACTGGGAACCCGGACATCCAGGTGGGCCTCTGATGCCTGGGCCAGAATCGAATCCGGGTTGCCGGTCATACTGATCAGCGGAAGGCCCATACGCTTAATGAGTGGTAGCAGGGTAATGATTTCGGCGGTGGTTCCGGAATTGGATAATGCCAGCACCAGATCAACCCGTGTGATCATGCCAAGGTCGCCATGGCTGGCTTCCCCGGGATGAACGAAAAACGCGGGGGTTCCCGTGCTCGCCAGACTGGCGGCAATCTTCCTGCCGATATGTCCGGACTTTCCCATGCCGGTAACAATGACGCGACCGGTGCACTGCATGATCAACTCGCAGGCACGGTCAAAAGCGGCATCAATCCGCTCTTCGAGCAGGGTGACGGCTTCGGCTTCAAGACGGATGGTGCGGCGTGCGGCTTCGGCAAAATTACTGGTGGTCATTGGCTACCCAAAATATTTTGCCAAGTATACCGGCAACCAGGTAATGCTGTAAGTGTTGACGGTGATCGGCAAGCGGGCGTCCGTGTCGCTATGTGAGGTATACATTATTATTAGCAGCGCACCCCCAGCCCTGGCAGTTCAGTCAGAACCTCGGCAGAGGCCATTAACAGGTTCTCCATAAAATTGCCTGGCTCTCAAGGATTTCGGAAATAGCGGGGCAATGGTATAGTGCACGCCTTTTCAGGTCAGCTAATCAGGCACTTGGCTGGGTTGTTGCTGTCAAATGGTTGTGACCGAACAAAGGACAGCTGTTCAGCCAGCAGGCCCGAATAATTAGAGGAAAATTGCCATGTACAAAAGGTTGATAAAAACATTGCTTCCCGCACTCGTTGTTCTGTTGTCGGGTCATGCAATTGCTACCCAGGCAGCGGATGATGCCGTTACCTCATCAGAACAAAGTCCCCATGAATTAATTGAGACCGTGACTGAAGATTTGTTGCAGATGATTGATGAACACCGGGAGACTTTTGACGATGAGCCCCAGGCTTTCTTCGATTCGCTGGATTGCCTGCTGACCCGGGTGATTGATTTCAAGTGGATTGCCAGCAATGTTATGGGTACCTACCGTACCGAGGCTACCGATGAGCAGCGTGAGCTGTTCGTCAAAACCTTTCATCGCGATCTGATTGAAACCTATGGTCGCGGTCTGATTTCCTATGGCGATGAAACCATTGTGGTGTTGCCGCCCAAGGAAGATCTTGAAGGTAAGCGCCGGGTTACCGTGGTTCAGGAAATTCGTGGCAAGGATGGGGTCTTTCCACTCTACTACTCTATGGCGCTCAATCGTGAAGGTGCGTGGAAAATCACCAACGTTGTGATCAACGGGATCAACCTGGGTAAAACGTTCCGCAACCAGTTTGCCCAGAGAGCCGAACAATATGACGGCAATATCGATCAGGTCATAGCCAACTGGTCTGCCCCGTCAGATGTCATTAAAAGTGAGGGGTAACCCATGACTCCCGATGATGTGCAGGTGCTCCTGCAGGATGCTCTGGCCGATTGTGATGTCACCGTTGATGGCGATGGTAGCCACTTTGAAATACAGGTCGTCGGCGACTTATTTTCCGGACTCCGCCCGGTACAGCGGCAACAAAAAATCTATGCCGTGCTTCAGCAACACATAGCCGAAGGCGCTATTCACGCGGTAAATATCAAAACCTATACGCCGGATGAAGTTCGCAAATAAGCCCGCGCCGGTTTCCCTCACCCATCTCAGCTCACATTGGCCACTGCCTTGCTGAATCACAAGGGTTTTGAATGGACAAGTTGTTGATTTCCGGAGGCGGCCCACTGTTCGGGGAAATCCGTATCTCCGGCGCCAAAAATTCCGCACTGCCGATCATGGCGGCCACGCTCCTGGCCGATGGCCCGGTGATGATTTCCAATGTGCCCCACCTGCATGACATAACCACCATGTTTGAGCTGCTCGGATGTCTGGGTGTCAGTGTGGTGCTGAATGAAAAGATGCAGGTGGAAGTCGATGCCACGACCTTGCACAGTCACGTGGCGCCCTACGACCTGGTCAAGACCATGCGTGCCTCCATTCTCGTGCTGGGGCCAATGCTCACGAAGTTTGGTGTTGCCAATGTCTCCTTTCCCGGTGGCTGTGCAATCGGCAGTCGACCGGTAGATCTGCACCTGCGCGGGTTGGAAATGATGGGTGCGGAGATAGACATTGACGGCGGTTACATCAATGCCCGCAGTAATGGACGCCTCAAGGGTGCCCATATTTTGATGGATACGGTCTCCGTGGGTGCAACGGAAAACCTGATGATGGCTGCCGCGCTTGCCGATGGCCAGACTATTATTGAAAATGCCGCTCGCGAACCCGAAGTGGTCGATCTGGCCAACTGTATTAACGCGTTGGGTGGCCGGGTGACGGGTATGGGCACCACAACTCTGACTATCGATGGGGTCGACACCCTGCATCGGGGCAGTTACCGGATTATGCCCGATCGCATTGAGACGGGCACTTACCTGGCCGCGGCTGCAGCGACCCGGGGGTGCGTCAAGCTCAAGGATACCGATCCACACATCCTCGAGGCTGTGTTGATCAAACTGGAGGAAGCCGGTGCAAAAATCAGTGTCGGCAAGGACTGGATAGCGTTGGATATGGAAGGGCGGAGGCCAAAATCGGTCAATTTCAAAACAGCCCCCTATCCGGCCTTTCCCACGGACATGCAGGCACAGTTGACAACCGTCAATGCGGTTGCCGATGGGGTGGGTACGATTACCGAGACGATCTTTGAGAATCGTCTGGTTCAGACCCATGAGCTGAACCGAATGGGGGCCAAAATTACCCTGGAAGGAAATACCGCCATCGTTACCGGGGTCGAGCGGCTCAAAGCGGCGCCGGTCATGGCTTCAGATCTGAGGGCATCGGCCAGTCTGGTGATTGCCGGACTGGTGGCTGATGGTGAAACCATTGTCGATCGTATTTACCATATAGATCGAGGGTATGAATGTATTGAGGAAAAACTGCAGCAGCTCGGTGCCAATATCCGCAGGATTCCGGGTCGTTAGTCCCGGTCGGGCGTTTTCCTCAAGTAACCAGTTGCATAAACAATGTGAGTGCCATGCAAATTACCATTGCCCTGACCAAGGGGCGTATTCTGGAAGAAACCCTGCCTTTGCTGGCGGAAGTCGATATTGCGCCTCTGGAAGACATTAGTGCCAGTCGCAAGCTTCTGTTTGATACCAGTAGATCCGATGTGCGATTGCTGGTATTGCGTGGTTCAGATGTTCCTACTTATGTGCAGTTTGGGGCAGCGGATTTGGGTGTGTCGGGAAAAGACACCCTCCTGGAGCATGGCGGTGGCGGGCTCTATGAACCGCTGGACCTGGGTATCGCCCGCTGTCGTATGATGACTGCGGCAGTGGCTGGGGCAGCGCCTGGCACAGGGCGTATTCGGGTAGCCACCAAATACGTTAACGTGGCCCGCCGTTTTTATGCCGAACAGGGTCGTCAGGCGGATATCATAAAACTCTACGGTGCCATGGAGCTGGCTCCGATCATGGCCCTGGCGGATGAGATTGTGGATATTGTGGATACCGGCAATACGCTTCGGGCCAATGGCCTGGAGGCCCGGGAGTTTATTGCTGACATCAGTTCCCGGCTAATTGTGAACAAGGCCGCCATGAAGATGAAGCACCGATTGCTGCAGGATATCGTAGACCGTCTGACGGAAGCGGTGAAGAAGGTCCGATGACGATGCAAAGTGAACCCATCAGTATCCTGCAGTTGTCTACCGCAGATAGCTGTTTCGACGACCGGCTGACTGAATTGCTGGCGTGGGAGAATGTATCAGATCAAAATGTTGAGCAGATCGTTGGTGATATTCTGGCGGCTGTGCGCCAGCGCGGTGATCAGGCTTTGATTGAATTTACCAATCGCTTCGACGCCCGGGATGTCGGTGATGTTGGGGAGCTCGAAATTCCTCCCGACGTTGTTTTCGGAGCATTGGCCGACCTCCCCGCAGCTGAGCGCGATGCACTGGAATTGGCGGCGGAACGAATTCGCCGTTATCACCAGCACCAGAAGCAGGCCTCCTGGCACTACCGGGAAGAGGACGGCACCCTGTTGGGGCAGCAGATCACCGCACTGGACCGGGTGGGCATTTATGTGCCCGGGGGCAAAGCCAGCTATCCGTCGTCGGTTCTGATGAATGCTCTGCCTGCCCGGGTGGCCGGCGTTAACGAGATTATCATGGTGGTGCCCGCGCCGGGTGGCGAACTGAATCCGCTGGTCCTCGCTGCGGCAGCGATTGCCGGAGTTGATCGTCTGTTTACACTGGGCGGCGCTCAGGCCATTGGTGCATTGGCCTATGGTACGGAAACCGTGCCTCGGGTGGACAAGATTGTCGGGCCGGGCAATATCTTTGTTGCCACGGCCAAGCGAGCTGTGTTCGGAGCCGTGGGTCTGGACATGGTGGCGGGGCCCTCGGAAATTCTGGTGGTTTGCGATGGTCAGACAAACCCGGACTGGATCGCTATGGATCTGTTTTCCCAGGCTGAACACGACGAAGAAGCTCAGGCCATCCTGATCAGTCCGGATATGGATTTCCTTGAACAGGTAAAAACCAGTATTGGCAAGTTGTTGCCCACAATGGAGCGGGCATCGATTATTCGTGCGTCACTTGAGAGGCGCGGTGCCCTGATCGCGGTAGCGGACATGGCGGACGCACTGGCGCTGATTAACCGCATTGCTCCCGAGCATCTAGAGCTGTCTGTGGCGAGCCCCGAAGACTGGTTGCCGGGTATTCGGCATGCCGGGGCTATCTTTATGGGTCGTTATACCGCCGAGGCGGTGGGCGATTACTGTGCCGGTCCCAACCATGTCCTGCCGACCTCCATGACGGCCCGTTTTTCCTCGCCGCTGGGTGTTTATGATTTTCAAAAGCGCAGTTCACTGATTATGTGTTCCGCCGAAGGTGCTTCGACATTGGGGAAAACTGCGTCGGTGCTGGCCCGGGGGGAAAGCCTGACAGCCCACGCCCGCTCCGCCGAATATCGTATCAAGTCATGATGGTAACCCCGTGAGCAGCCCTTTCTGGAGTGATGTCGTTGCAAGGCTGGATCCCTATGTGCCCGGGGAGCAGCCCAAGCTGGCCAACCTGACCAAGTTGAACACCAATGAAAACCCCTATGGGCCGTCACCCCGGGTTCTGGAAGCCATTGCCGGAGAATTGGGGGATAGCCTTCGCCTCTACCCTGACCCCAGCGGTACATTACTCAGGCAGGCGGTGGCAGATTACTATGCTGTTGCTCCGGCTCAGGTGTTCCTGGGCAATGGTTCAGATGAAGTGCTGGCCCATATTTTTCAGGCGCTGCTGAAGCATGATGAGCCGGTCCTCTTCCCGGATATCACCTACAGTTTTTACCCCGTCTACTGCGGTCTGTATCAGGTGGATTATCAACGGATACCGCTGGGTAGTGATTACCGTATTCAGGTGGCGGACTATCTGTGCAGTAATGGCGGTATTATCTTTCCAAACCCGAACGCGCCCACCGGGATACTGCTGTCGTTGCCGGAAATTGAATGGTTGCTGAAAAAAAATCAGCAGTCGGTGCTGGTAGTGGATGAAGCCTACATCGATTTTGGCGGAGAGACAGCGGTTTCCCTGGTCGGGCGTTATCCCAATCTGCTTGTGACTCAGACGCTGTCAAAATCCCGGTCGCTGGCTGGCCTGCGGATCGGTTTTGCTATCGGTGATGCTGCTCTGATCGAGGCGTTGGAGCGTGTGAAGAACAGTTTTAACTCATACCCGCTCAGTCGCCTTGCCATTGTTGGGGGCACTGCGGCCTTCGCCGATGAAGACTATTTCCGCGAGGTCTGCGAGCAGGTTATTCGTAGTCGTGATACGTTGGCCTCTGGCTTGAAATCACTGGGTTTTGAGGTGCTGCCGTCCTCAGCGAACTTTCTGCTGGCGACCTGCCCGTCCCGGGATGCCGTCGGGCTTGCGGCGCGATTACGTGAAAGGGGTATTATTGTCCGTCACTTCAGGCAGCCGAGAATAGAACAGTTTTTGCGGATTACTGTTGGCACAACCGAGCAAAACTGTCGGCTGTTGGATGTTTTGGCCGAATTGCTCAAACAGTAATTCCATGCGCTATTCGGGTGGTGGTCGGGTGCCTGTCACCGCCATGATTGTACTTTTTTGACCCTCCCTTATGACTTCCAGCTTGACGGAGTCGCCGGGCGAGAGATCGGCGATCAGATTCATGCTCTTTTCATTGTCTACCACCCAGTAATCATTGATACGGGTGATAATATCCCCTGGTTGCAGGCCTGCAAGATGAGCGGGACTGTTGATGTAAATGCTGGTGATCACCAGTCCTGATGGCGGGTCCATGCCCAGCTTTGTCGCCGCCAGCCTGGTCAGCGGGCGGGCTTCGACGCCGAGCCAGCCGCGGATGACATAGCCGTGTTCGACGATATCCTCCAGAACCTTCACTGCCGTATTGGCGGGAATGGCAAACCCGATGCCCACTGAATAGCCGGTCTTGTCGAGAATGGCAGCATTGATGCCGAGCAAGTTGCCAAAGGCGTCCACCAGTGCCCCGCCAGAATTCCCCGGGTTGATGGCTGCATCAGTCTGGATGAAGTTTTCAAACGTGTTGAGTCCCAGACCATTGCGACCGGTAGCGCTGATAATGCCCTGGGTGACCGACTGTCCGACCCCGAACGGGTTGCCTATGGCCAGCGTGACGTCACCCACCCTGGGCATGGAGGCCGCATCAATATTGATAGGTACCAGGTTATCGAGATCTATCTTCAGCACAGCCAGATCTGTATCCGGGTCCTTGCCGATGACCTTGACCATTGCCTCTCGACCATCCTGGAGCTGGACGACGATCTCATCTGCTTCGGTCACCACATGGTTGTTGGTCAAAATATAGCCGTCTTCGGTCAGGATAACCCCGGAGCCCAGAGACGACTGCATGCGCTGTTGCTGTGGCAGGTTGCTGTTGCTGAAGAAGCGGCGAAAGAAAGGATCATCCAGTAACGGGTGGCGGGGGCGCTCGAGCGTTTTACGCGTATAAATGTTGACGACCGATGCCGATGCCCGTTGTACAGCTGAGGCATACGAGGCTGGCCCCTGCCACTCTCCGGAAACGCCCGGTGACAACCCCCTGGTTTCCATTTTGGCTGCGTTGTTGAGCGTTTCCGGCAGTAATAACATGAACAGTGCGGCCGCAAGCAGGCCGGCAACTACAGGCCAGCTGATATAGCGCAACACTCGAAAAATAAAAGACACCACAGGCTCCGCGAGCTCACAAAGAGCGCATTATGTCACAAACCGCACAGCGGGAGGCTTTGATGGATCGCTTTGTTCCCGCTCCCCGTCAGCTCACTTTAAGCGTCGGGTCATCATTGTCATCGGTATCTTCTGCGGCATCATTTGCCACTTTTGCGCGGAGATTGTCGCGGGATGCACTGTCATCTCTGAGCCCGTATTCTTCGCTGAGGATGCCGCCGGGGACCTTGGGGGCGTAGTCTTTCGGCGGTTCTGGTATTTCTGTGGGCAACATTGTGCCGCGCTCCTCAAGGCGTCCAAACCCGGCATCGACCATTTTCTTGCTGGTGTCGGCGCCGGTCAACCGCATGGCGCTGGCAGAGAGGTATTCGTGAACATCGCGGTAGCTGTGTGACAGGTTGTTGAATAGCTCGGAGGTTTTGATGAAATGCTCGGTTACCTCGTGTTCGTAATCCTGGAGCCGTTCCTGTGCTTCCTTGAGTTTGTGCTCGGTGGCTTTGCGTTCTTGCTCCCCGGGGTGAAGGGTTCGCCCGGTCAGTAGGCCAACAACCAAGCCGCCTAACGCACACAGCAAGCCAATCAATAATACAGTCGGGGTATCCAAGCGACCACCTCCAGAGATATGCAGCGGATTTTGAAGTGTAGTCTGAAAGAAGCTGTACCTGTAGGCAACTGTTTTTTGACGACGCCTTTTCGTGTTTCCTCACCTTGTTGCAGAATAATTAGGTCACCACACTGCGTGAGTAACGGGTTGCGATTATCCTTTTGCACGGCTAAAGTTCCCGGCCTTGTTTTCTGCATTCTTCCATTGAACCAGCCAATATGATTCGGGCGCCTGTTCCCACACATACACCTTTGCAGCGATATCAGCAGGATTTGCTGCAGGCCTCCTTCAGTTACGACCCTGCGCAGGAGCAGGCAGTGGCTCTGTTGCAGGCGCTCTATGAAAAATTATTGGAACAGAATGCCCGGACAGCAAACCACTCGATTTTTCAGCGACTCAGGGCGTACTTTAGGTCTACCCGACCTTCCGTGCCGGTCAAGGGGCTGTATTTTTGGGGTGGTGTGGGCCGTGGTAAAACCTACCTGATGGATAATTTTTTTGAATCTCTACCCTTCGAAGAGAAAATGCGTGCGCATTTCCATCGTTTCATGCGCCGGGTTCATCGGGAGCTGCGCCTGTTGGGCGGTATGAAGAACCCGCTGGAAAAAGTCGCTGACAACATTGCCGCTGAAGCCAGGGTGATTTGCTTTGACGAGTTTTTTGTTGCTGATATCGCTGATGCAATGTTATTGGGAGGGCTGCTGGAATTGCTGTTCCAGCGTGGGGTGACATTGGTGGCAACGTCCAATATTGCCCCCGATAAACTCTATGAGAATGGTCTGCAGCGGCAACGCTTCCTACCTGCCATCGCCCTGCTCAATGAGTATACCCAGGTTGTTAATGTCGATGGTGGTGTCGATTATCGATTGCGTACCCTTGAGCAGGCTGAGTTGTATCATGCTCCACTGGATGATGGCGCGCAGGAAGCCATGGAAAAGGCCTTTGACAGCCTTGTGCCGGCCAGTGGTGAAGTGCAGGTGTCTGTGGATATTGCCATTGAAGGACGAGGTATTCCCTGTCGCTCGGTTGCTGAAGATGTCGTCTGGTTTGACTTTGATGTGATATGCAGTATTCCTCGTAGCCAGAATGACTATATTGAGCTGGCCCGTGAATTCCATGCGGTACTGGTTACCAATGTTCGGCAGATGGGGCGCAGTAACGAGGATCAGGCGCGGCGTTTTATCAATCTGGTAGATGAATTTTATGACCGGAATGTTAAGCTGGTGCTGTCCGCCGAGGTGCCATTGCCCGCATTGTATTCTGAAGGTCGACTGGGTTTTGAGTTTGAGCGAACCCGTAGTCGCTTGCTCGAAATGCAGTCACACGAGTATCTGGCGCGACCACACCGCCCCTGATGGGGTTGGTCTCCGGAGCCTTGCAGACAGGGACTATTCCGTTTAATTGGCCAATAATTTTTTAGGCAAAATTATCCTTGAAAAGGGTGGGGGTGGTCTGTAAAATGCGGCCTCCTTTTAGGAAGGCCAGAAACTTTCAGGCAGGAAAAAATGAAAACATTTAGTGCAAAGGCCGAAACCGTCCAGCGCGACTGGTTTATTGTAGATGCGGCTGACAAAACATTAGGTCGTTTGGCCGTCGAAATTGCCTCTCGCCTTCGTGGCAAACACAAGCCGGAGTTCACTCCACATGTGGATACCGGCGACTATATTGTCGTGGTGAATGCCGAGCGAGTGCGTGTGACAGGCAACAAAGCCAGAGACAAAATTTATCACCACCACACCGGTTATATCGGTGGGTTGAAGTCCATCAGTTTTGAAAAGCTGATCGCCAAGGCTCCTGAGCGGACTATCCAGACGGCTGTGAAAGGCATGTTGCCTAAAGGTCCGCTGGGTCGTGCCATGTTCAAGAAGCTCAAAGTATACGCAGGCACCGAGCATCCCCACACCGCTCAGCAGCCGCAAGAACTGAACATTTAACGGATTGTTAATTATGGCAGACACCCAATATTACGGTACCGGCCGTCGTAAAACCTCCTCCGCCAGAGTCTTTCTGAAATCCGGAGCGGGTAACATCGTGGTCAATGACCGCACCCTCGATCAGTATTTCGGCCGTGAGGTGGCGCGTATGATTGTGCGTCAGCCACTCGAGCTGGTGGATCGTGCTACCACATTTGACCTCAATATTACTGTCGCTGGCGGCGGCAGTTTTGGTCAGGCGGGGGCTATTCGCCATGGTATCGCGCGTGCGCTGCTGCAATATGACGAGGGCCTTCGGGGTCAACTTCGGACAGCTGGTTTTCTGACCAGGGATGCACGTGAAGTGGAGCGTAAAAAAGTCGGCCTGCGCAAGGCCCGCAAGCGCCCCCAGTTCTCCAAACGTTGATCGATCGCTTTGTTCATCGAAAACCCGGCTGTATACAGCCGGGTTTTTTTATGTTTTAAAACAGACTATTACCTACTTTATATAGGGTTTTGTCTTGTAATAAAAAGTGGTTTTCTTTACTATTGCTCGCCATTTTGCACAGATAAAATTTGCCAACCTTTGCTGCTAACGGGAGTGCGTCATGAGCAATGACGGTATTAATCAGGGGCGGAGACGTTTCCTGACGGGGGCCACTTGCGTGGTGGGTGCCGCTGGGGTCGTGGGAGCGGTTGTTCCTTTTGTGGGTTCCTGGAATCCAAGTGCCAAGGCAAAAGCCGCTGGTGCTCCGGTGAAAGCCAATATTTCAAAAATCGAACCCGGTCAGATGGTGACCGTCGAGTGGCGTGGTAAACCGGTATACATTGTTCGCCGCACCCAGGAGGCGCTCGATAACCTCAAGGGACGTGAAGAGCTCAGGGACCCGTCGTCCGAGGCATCCGATCAGCCTGCCTATGTGGACGCCGAGCACCGTGCCATTAAGGGCGAGTACCTGGTTCTGGTGGGCCTGTGTACACACTTGGGTTGTGCCCCGATGTTTCGTCCCGATGTGGGTGCTCAAGACATGGGCGGTGCCGAGTGGCTGGGGGGCTTTTTCTGTCCCTGTCATGGGTCTAAATTTGACCTCGCCGGTCGGGTTTACAAAGGGGTTCCCGCACCGACAAATCTGGTAGTCCCTCCGTATTCCTACGAGAGTGATGGGGTGGTTGTCATTGGTGTAGATCAGGAGGCAGGCTAATGAAAGCGTTGGTGTCTTTACGTGACTGGGTAGATGCGCGCCTGCCAATTGTGCGTGCGTGGAATACCCACATGGGTGAGTATTACGCTCCGAAAAACTTTAACTTCTGGTACTACTTTGGTGTTCTCTCACTGGTGGTATTGGTGATTCAGCTGGTTTCCGGTATCTGGTTGCTGATGAGTTATCAGGGCTCCGCTGAAGCAGCATTTGCTTCAGTAGAGTACATCATGCGTGATGTGGACTACGGCTGGATTATCCGCTACATGCATTCCACCGGGGCATCGGCATTTTTCGTTGTTGTTTATCTGCACATGTTCCGCGGTCTGCTCTACGGTTCCTACAAACCACCTCGGGAACTGGTCTGGATTTTTGGTATGACGATCTACGTGGCCCTGATGGCGGAAGCCTTCCTCGGTTACGTGTTGCCCTGGGGGCAGATGTCCTACTGGGGAGCCCAGGTGATAATCTCGCTGTTTGGTGCAATACCCGTGGTTGGCGAGGACATCGTGCAGTGGGTCCGTGGTGATTACCTGATTTCCGGCATTACGCTGAATCGCTTCATGTCACTGCACGTGGTTGCGCTGCCGATTATTCTGCTGGCATTGGTGGTGTTGCACATTCTGGCGCTACACGAAGTCGGGTCGAACAACCCCGATGGTGTTGAAATCAAGAAAAACAAAAATGCCAACGGTGTGCCTGTGGATGGTATTCCTTTCCACCCATTCTATACCGTGCACGATTTGGTACCGATTGTCGTATTTCTCTTTGTATTCTGCTTTATCCTGTTCTTTGTGCCGGAAATGGGCGGATATTTTCTTGAACATGCCAATTTCGAGATTGCAGACCCACTGAAGACGCCCGCACATATTGCGCCAGTCTGGTACTTCACGCCGTTTTACTCCATGTTGCGAGCGGTGCCCGACAAGTTTGCCGGATTCATGGTCATGGCAGCAGCAATCGCCATTATGTTTGTGCTGCCCTGGCTTGACCGCAGTCCGGTAAAGTCGATCCGGTATAAAGGTCTGATCAGTCGGTATGCCGTGCTGGTGTTCGCCGCCTCTTTCATTATTCTTGGCGTACTGGGCGTTAAGGCTCCGACTCCGGCTCGCACCTTTCTGGCGCAGGTTTGTACAGTCCTGTATTTCCTGTTCTTCCTTGCGATGCCGATCTGGACTCGAATGGAGAAAACCCAGCCAGAGCCGAAGCGAGTGACTACCGACGGTGGCTTTGGTTTCTGGAAGTCCATGGGTGGGTTGTTGATAGTCATCCTGCTTGCCTGGTTGCCACTGAAAGCGGTCGGTGCTGAGTCGGAATATCATTGTGGCACCATCCCCTGTGATGAATTCGAAGCCGACCCCTCAGACAAGGAGTCTTTGCAGCGAGGCGCCAAGCTGTTTGTAAACTATTGCATGGGTTGTCACTCAGCTGAGTATTCTCGTTGGGGCAGGGTCGCCTCAGATCTGAAAATGCCCGCTGGTCTGGTGATGGACAATCTGGTGTTTGCCGATCAGAAAATCGGGGACCTGATGAAAATTGCCATGACCAAGGAGAAGGGCAAACAGTGGTTCGGTGCTCCACCGCCGGACCTCACCATGATTACCCGCGCCCGCACATCCGAATGGGTGTATACTTACCTGCTTCATTTTTATGCCGATCCGAACCGTCCGATGGGCGTCAATAACAAGGTGTTCAAGGATGTGGGCATGCCGCATGCCTTGCTCGATCTCCAGGGACTTCAGGAGTGCGCGCCGGGTCCCGTGGTCGCCGCCAATGGGGGTGTGAAACGGGATCCGTTGACCCGCGAAGAAATCCTCGAAGACAATTGCGGACGCTATACACTGGTTCAGGAAGGGACCCTGTCCCCGGAGGAATATGACCAAGCGGCATATGACCTGGTGAACTTTCTGGCCTATACCGCAGAACCGATGGCCGAAGATCGCAAGAGAATCGGCACCTACGTTCTGCTCTTCCTTGCCTTCCTCTTCATCTGGGTTTGGTTGCTGAACAGGGAATACTGGAAAGAGATTCACTGATTTCAATGGGGATGGCTGCCGTATGGCCGCCATCCAACTGCCAATAACAACACAACTGAGGTTTTATTATGGGGGTTGTTGCAAAACGATCTTCGATGACGTTTTTTTCTGACCCTACATGCCACTACAGCCATCGTGTACGTATTGTTTTGGCAGAAAAAGGGGTCACGGTAGACATCGAAAATGTCGACGGCAAAAATTTGCCCGAAGATGTACTTGAACTGAATCCCTACGCATCCCTCCCTACCCTGGTAGATCGGGATCTGGCTCTCTATGAAACCAAAGTGATGATGGAGTATCTCGACGAGCGATTCCCTCACCCGCCATTACTGCCTGTCTACCCAGTTGCCAGAGCGCTGAGCCGCCAGTTCATGCACCGTATTGAGCGGGATTGCTGTAGTCAACTGGATTTTATTATTGGTAGCAGCGACAACAAGGCAGTCGAAATAGCCCGCAAGGAGCTTTGCGACAGCCTGACAAGCATTGCCCCGATCTTTGCCGATCTACCATTTTTTATGAGCGAAGAATTCACGCTGGTCGACTGCTGCCTGGCGCCTATTTTGTGGCGATTAAAGCACCTTGAGATTAAACTGCCATCAAATCGTCAGACAAAGCCTTTACAGGACTATATGAAACGATTGTTTGACCGGCCGTCCTTTGCAGAAAGTCTGTCAGAGTTTGAAAGGGATATGTGAAAACCTTGTGTGGCCGGAAAAATCTTGAAAAGGGGGCATGATATGTCCCTTTTTTCGTAAACCGCAGCACAGAGATATTGGGCCGAAATTACTGTCATGAGCATGACGTCAAATAAAGCTTATCTTGTTCGGGCATTCTATGACTGGATTGTGGATAACGACTGCACCCCCTACATAGTCGCCGATGCCTTTTATCCGGGGGTTGCTGTTCCCCAGCAACATGTCAGTGACGGACAGATTGTGTTGAATCTGGCACCGCGAGCAATAACCTCACTGGTGATGGACAACCGGATCATTTCCTTCACTACCCGGTTTGGGGGAGTGCCGAGTACGATAGAATTACCTGTTCAGTCGATATTGGGTATATATGCCCGTGAAAACGGTCAGGGTATGATGTTCGAGCCGGAGACTGGCCACGATCCTCAGCCACCTGCTGGGCCGGGTCCTGTAAAATCCGTACCCTCGAAAGAGAAACCTTCTGGAGGGACTGCTGGGGACAGTGGCAAAAAACCTTCTCTCAGAATTGTAAAATAGAGGTCTCAATTATGTCAGATCCAATTGTCATTGCCGGTATGGCGAGAACGCCGATCGGTAGCATGCAAGGACAGTTTACCGGTGTTCCCACAACAGAGCTCGGTGCCGTGGCTATCAGGGCTGCCATTGAGCGGGCAGGGATTGCCGGAGAGCTGATTGGTTCCGTTGATATGGGTTGTTGTCTCACGGCTGGTCTCCGGCAGGCACCGGCCCGCCAGGCTGCCATTGGTGCGGGATTGCCGCCGAGTGTGGGGGCTACCACCCTCAACAAGGTATGTGGATCCGGTATGAAAGCGGTGATGAATGCCTGTGACAGTCTGACACTGGGTAATGTGGATGTGGCCGTAGCCGGTGGAATGGAGAGCATGACCAACGCCCCATACCTGATGACCCAGGGTCGCAGTGGCTACCGGTTTGGTCATGCGCAGATTTTTGACCACATGACAATGGATGGTCTTGAGGATGCCTACAATGGCGAAGCGATGGGTATTTTTGCCGAAAAATGTGTCAGCAAATTCGATTTTACCAGGGAGGAGCAGGACGCTTTTGCCGTGACCTCACTGGAACGTGCTCAACGGGCGATCAAGGACGGCAATTTTGAGCATGAAATTGCGCCTGTTACTGTCAAGACCCGCAAGGGCGAGGTAGTCTGTTCAATCGATGAGCAGCCTAGCAAATCGGTTGCCGATAAAATCTCGCAAATGCGCCCGGCGTTCATCAAAGACGGTACTGTGACAGCTGCCAATGCCAGTTCTATCAGCGACGGTGCTGCTGCTCTGGTGTTGACCCGTCTTTCTGTTGCAGAAAAACTGGGCATGAAACCCTTGGCAACGATTCACGCCCACAGTACCCATTCTCAGGAGCCGGAGTGGTTTACGACCGCTCCGGTAGGTGCCATCAATAAGCTGCTCGCGAAAGTGGCGTGGACCAAGGACGATGTGGACCTGTTTGAAATTAACGAAGCATTTGCTTGTGTCACCATGGCGGCCATGAAAGAACTGGACTTGCCCCATGAAAAAGTCAATATTCACGGTGGAGCTTGCGCTCTGGGCCACCCTATTGGCGCCTCGGGTGCCCGTATTATCGTGACCCTGCTCAGTGCCCTGCAAACCTACGGGAAGCGCAAGGGTGTGGCAGCAATCTGCATTGGAGGTGGAGAAGCTACTGCGATCGCCGTCGAACTGATCTAATCATTCCCGAGTAATAAAAAAACCGGCCCGGCTGATCACCGGGCCGGTTTTTTTATAGATAGCGCTGTTAATCGATATATTCAAAAACCTTCACCACCCTCTGTGCACCGCGGGTTTTGCTGGCAATGAGGGCTGCCTGGTCGGCGGTACTATGCGTCACCAGGCCCATCAGATAGATCACGCTGTTTTCGGTAATCACTTTTATGGTCGACGATTTCAGGTTTTTTTCAGCAATCAGCTTGGCCTTGACTTTGGTGGTTAGCCAGGTGTCATTGCTTCTCGATATCAGGGATGTCGGGGTGCGTATCTGCAGTTCATTATGTACTTGGCGGACGCCGCGAAACTTTCTTGCCGTATCACCCGCCAGTGTACGAAGCTCGCCGGTAGCCACTTCACCGGTCAGCAGAATCACGCCATTGTATGCTGTAATGTTGACGTGAGCGCTTTCAAGGTCTGTGTGGGCCTTCTTGATATTGACACCGATCAGCGTCTCCATCTGCCAGTCATCAATATCGGTGCCCAGCGAAGTGGATGAGGGGTCGGGCTTGATTGGCTCGTCGGTGGTTGCATGGATAATACTGGTGCAGCCCGATAGAACGAGCATGCCTGCGAGTAACAGAGATGCCAGACGTGGCAACATCAAGAATTTCCTCCAAACAATTGTTGATCAATAAGCTCACAAAGACAGAACAGGCTCAATAAATGTATTTCGCTGATGCGATGTCGGTCATGATGATCAACACGAATCTCAATATCGTCGCCACTCAGTAATGCCGACAGGTCGACATCACCCGCGCCAGTAAAACCAATGACAGATATACCTCGGTCATGGGCGGTGTGAATTGCCTGGACCAGATTGCTTGGATTGGTCCCGAGGCTGAAGATAACCAGTACATCCTCTGCCTGGCCCAGGGTTTTCAGTTGTCTACTGAAAATTTCACTGACACTGTGATAATGGCCGATAGCAGTAATTGTAGAGCTATTGCTGTTCAGGCAGATTACCGGTAGACCCGGCCTTTCCAGTTTATATTGCAGTAACAGGGATTGGGAAAAAATATTTGATAGTGAGGCGGAGAGGCCATTGCCACAACAGAGTATCTTCTGTCCCTGGAGTAACCGTTGAACCGCCACTGTGCTGGCTTCGGCAATCAATGGTGCCAGTATTTCGCCACAAGCCATTTTCGCTTCAATGCTCTCGTGAAATAGCTCAATAACACTGGATTCCATAGGTTTTCTTTGGCTTTCTGGGGTTAGTGGTCAAAGGCGTTTGGCAGCCATTCTACCTGATAAGATGGGTCATTAGTGATGTCTTTGCATAGGCACACCGCATCAAAACGGCAGGCTACCTTGTCCCACGCCTGGGTGGCTTGTAAAAAATGCCGGGCCGCAGCAATGATCCGCCGTTGTTTCCTGTGATCAATACTATAGATCGCACCACCGAAGGCGGCATGATTGCGCAGTCGAACTTCGACAAAGACCACGGTTTGACCCTCCTGCATTATCAGGTCGATTTCTCCCTGTGGGGTCCGGTAATTTCGATGCAGGGTCACCAGACCCTGCCTTTCCAAAAATGTTCTGGCCCACTGTTCGGCAATAGCACCGCTCTGGTTCGAGCGGGCCGGTGGTTTCCCTTTGGTCATTGAAAATCCCTTTTCGCTGATGTTTTCCCGCCGTACACATTTCTCGATAAAGATTACATGGGTCTCGCTGCCATCACGGTATCTGAGGCGAGGGGGCTGTCTGGTGCTCCTCTTCGAGGTTTTTTTTCTGCAATTGTATGGCGGGAACCACCCTGCCATTTTTAAAAACACCCCAGGGCTGTTCCCGTTCAATGGTATCCGGTGGCGTCAGATATAGCATGCCGGTATTCCCGGGCAGTCGGATATTGGGAAATAACAGCATTTGCCCCAGCCATTGGTGCAAATGGTAGGTATCAATGCCCAGCGCATACATATGTCGATAAATGGGTTCGAGGTCTTCTGCCGGTTGCATGGCGTCAGCACTGTAGCCGGGGAGTGTCCAGGGCATGGCGCTGAAACGAACCCCGTCCAGGTCGCGATTGCGCCCCGGATCCTGTATCCCGCTAAAAAGCTGGGACGTGCCATAAACCTGGAGGTCGCTGGCGAAAAGAAAATCCAGTGTGGGTTTGATCTGTCGTGCCTGACTGGGTGAGGCGATCAGAAAGACCATGTCCAGGTCCTGGCGCCGCCTGGGCGTATGGGCCAGTTGTTTTCCGAGTAAACGCTGTAAACGGTTGTTGCGCTCAATACTCTGTTCAATCTGAAGTTCGGGCTTTAGCAGCGCGATGAAATCGCTCTGGGATGCTGCGTAGGCGGGCACTTCGACCAGCGTGCCGCCCCGCTCGTGCCAACGTTCCCTGAATGCGCCCAATGCACGTATTCCCGAGCTGGAATCTGGCGTGATGGTTAGTGCGAACCTGCGTCCTTCAAGCCATGCCCGGTCGGCGACCTGACGCGCTTCAGCGGTGGATGAAAGGCCAAATTGAAAAAAATTCTGGCGGACTTCGGTGCTGGGTGTATCCAGATAATTGAGCGCCACAGTCGGTACCGGCAAGTCCGGAAGGGCGAGTAATTGGCCAACTTTTTCCCGTTGTACCGGGCCTATGATCAGTTCGGCCCCCTCGCTGATAGCCTGCTGGTAGAGTGGACCGATATCGTCGCTGGAGGAGGTATCGTAGAATCGTATTAATGGTGTCTTGCCGCGAGCTCCCCTGACGTCATACCAGGCGGACAGTATGCCGCCGCGAATGGCCTTGCCTGCTTCTGCAAGGGAACCCTGCAGTGGCAGTAACACTGCAATCTGTTCAGGGAGATTACTAGCGACTTCCTGCAATGCCGTGAGTGATGGTGGCGGATACAGGGCAGCGGGATGGTCTGGCCATTCAGCTTGCCAATCTGTTATCTCGCGGAGCTGTTTGTCCATATCGCCCTGGTTTTCCCGAACCCTGCTGGCAAGTGTGTACCAGCCCTGTAGCAGTGGATCGGATTCCGTTGCCTGCAATGCCGCCAGGTGCTTCTGTGAAATGTGGGTAAGTAGCCGCCATATCGCTTCGGAAATGGCTGTCTGCTCCCCGGTTGATGTCACCAGGCTGGAAAGTTCCGCGTAAGCGCGAATGCTTTGCTCATCTTCCCCCAATAGTGAAAATAGCTCCCCGCGCAGTTTTTGCCACTTAACCCGAAGGCTGGTAGGCAGTTGAGCAGCATTGGTCGTGAATTCCGGGTCTGTGAGCAAGTCCCTGGCGAGAAAAAACCGTTCCTGAGCCATGGCTACTTTGGCGAACAGCAGGCGGAACTCCACAAGGCGCTGACCGGAGAGCGCATTCTGATCAAGTGATGACAATACCTTTAGGGCCTGCTGGTTGTCCCCCGCGAGTACCAGAAACTCGGCCGCATCCAGTTGGTGGAGTTGTCGGTGCGGTGCTATGCTGTTCGCGGCCAGTGAGAGCGCGCGTTCGGCGCGCTCTGCGGGACTCAGGGGTGTCGCCGGACCGGTTTTAGGTGTATCGCGGCCCGTCTGAGTGCAGCCGCCGAGCACTAAAACCAGCCCCAGCAGCACCATCGCTGTTATTCTGAATTTGAACATAGGTGTCATTTCTTATGCCGGGTCAATTGTATGTGGTGGCCACGCCCATTGGTAATCTGGGTGATATGGTACCCCGAGCCGTTGAGGTTCTCCATGCGGTTGATCTCATTGCTGCAGAGGATACCCGTCACAGTGGTCGATTGCTGAAACATCTCGGCATCGATACACCGCTGGTTGCCTACCACGATCACAGCGATGAGCGACAGATGGGCCGGGTTCTCGATATGCTGGTACAGGGCCAGACGGTGGCGCTCATCTCGGATGCGGGAACGCCGTTGATCTCTGATCCAGGCTACCGTCTGGTCAGAGAGGCCCGGTTGCGGGACATCAGGGTCACGCCGATTCCCGGTGCCTGCGCCGCTATTGCAGCCCTCAGCGCTTCTGGCTTGCCCAGTGACCGGTTCAGTTTTGAGGGGTTCCCGCCGCCAAAAACTGCCGCCAGACTGAAAAGATTTGAAACCCTTGCCGGATCAGCCCAGACAATGATTTTTTATGAGTCCCCTCACCGGATACTCGACACACTGACGGATATGATCGCCACCTTCGGCTCCGACCGTGAAGCGGTGCTGGCCAGAGAAATCACCAAGACCTTCGAGACATTCCTGACCGGTACCCTGACGACAATATTGCAGCAGGTTTGCGCGGACAGCAACCAGCAAAAAGGCGAAATGGTGGTGATGGTGAAAGGGAACGTTGACGCTGTCAGCGCGTCCGAGGCAGAGCAATTGAGAATCCTGAAAACGCTGCTGGATGATCTGCCCGTCAAACAGGCTGCTGCACTGGCGGCCAGAATTACCGGCGGTCAGAAAAACGCGCTGTACCAGTTGGCCCTTTCATTGCGCCCCGACTGAAGCTGGTCCGGGTATGATCGGTCAGGCGCTACAGGCCAGCGCAATGGTTTCCGGGCTGATCTGCCTGAATTGCCGGACAGGCTTGCCCGATGTGTTGCCAGCACACCATTCGGCAATGCGCGCGATATCTTTTTGATCACCCTTGTAGTGGGCTCCGTGCATTTCGACCATGCCGAGGCCCTGGCTGGCGGCGTTGAGGTAATTGCATGAATTGCGCAGGCTGCCGATGACCGGAAGCTGCAGTTGTCTGGCCAATGTCTCTGCTTGTCTGGCGGTGGTGGCGGTCCGCGGCACACGATTCAGAACCAGCGCGATAGTCTGTTTGGACGGCAGCATCCGCCGCAGTTGCTGGACGGTTGTGACAATGGCGTGCAAATCGAACTCGGCGGTTAACACCGGTAAGAGTATGGCAGTCGCTTCACGCAGTAAGGGACTGAGATTGTTCAGGTCCGGTCTGGCGGGGGTATCGAGAACCAGCACTTCCGTATTGCGGGGAGGCTGAATCGCCCAGCTGCGAGTGACATTTTGCGGTGCATGATGTGCATCCACAAGTTGAATGTAGGGGGCTGTCTCGGGACGTTTGTGTGCCCAGAACACACCCGACCCCTGGGGGTCCAGGTCCATCAATGTGGTGACTTTGCCCCGATGGCTGAAATAACTGGCCAGGTTGGTGGACAGTGTCGTTTTACCGCAGCCTCCTTTGGGGTTCATTACCACGATTCTTTGCATTTCTCTGATCCCGTATGATTCGCAAGATTAGCTAGGCTACCCAACTACGCTTCGCAGAAACCACGATCAGATCAAAAAATGACCAATGCGCCTGTTGTGTAATGGGATTTTTGCTGTTTTTGCCAATCGCCAGCGGGGCTGGCTTCGTGCTAACCTTGCCGCGGGAGTTGGCCAGGCAACCGCCGCTTTAATTTCTCGCTATCTCCGCAGGTGATGGTGGGAGTGAAGGGGAGGAAAGTCCGGGCTCCATAGGGCAGAGTGCCAGGTAACCCCTGGGGGGCGTGAGCCTACGGAAAGTGCAGCAGAGAGTAGACCGCCGATGGCCGCAATACGTTGTGGCACAGGTAAGGGTGAAAGGGTGCGGTAAGAGCGCACCGCGCAACTGGTAACAGTTTGTGGCACGGCAAACCCCGCTCGGAGCAAGACCAAATAGGGATCCTTTGGCGTGGCCCGCGCTGGATCCGGGTAGGTTGCTTGAGGTGTACGGTGACGTGCACCCTAGAGGAATGGTTGTCCACGACAGAACCCGGCTTATCGGCCAGCTCCCATTTTTTATCCCCCCCCCCCCTTTCTAGCGGCCTGTTCCTCGGCTCGAATTGACAAGCATTGTCAGTGGTCAGTGGTCAGTGGTCAGTGGTCAGTGGTCAGTGGTCAGTGGTCAGTGCTCACGTTCGAGTTAAGT
>Ga0207884_1000535_pt1 | contig 21898 bp, 16 predicted proteins | sample MalvirmetaMSP144_FD_184236 | JGI IMG/M metagenome (GOLD analysis project Ga0207884, IMG submission 184236) | Marine viral communities from the Deep Pacific Ocean - MSP-144 (SPAdes) | ecosystem: Environmental > Aquatic > Marine > Oceanic | place: Pacific Ocean | collected 2011-07-08 | reverse complement strand
AAGCCGCCTCATCAAACAGGCCGGATATACGGGCGCAAACCTGTCCCTGACATCCAACGCTGAGACCTTGCAAACGGGGAGGAGACCATATACGGATTTAGCGGTGAACGGCACAATGAGCGCAGCGTAATCCGACAAACCGACTCACAGAAACCCCGTCAAAGACCTCACAAAGCAGCTTTTAATGTAATCCGTCTCCGGAATCCCGGGCACAACCGGATGGTCGGGCGCCTGATGGCCCCGCTCCAGAAGCTGCACGAACCGATCTATTTTCCGGCCACTGCTGCGAATGATGTCCGTCAGCTTTTCCTCTGACAGATGCATGGAGCAGGAAGCCGAAACCAGCAGACCATCCCGATCCAGCAGCCGTAAACCAAGCTGATTCAGCCGGGCATAAGCCTCTTCCCCGGCTTTCTGATCCCGGCGCCGCGGAATCAGCGCGGGCGGGTCCAGCACCACAATGTCGAACTTTTCCTTTTCTTCTGCCAGAGCCTTGAGTGCATCAAACGCGTCGCCTTCGATGGTCTCGATATTGTCGAGCCCGTTGATCCTGGCGTTGTGATGAACCGATTCGATGGCCCCTGCGGAACTGTCCACGCAGGTCACCTCGGTTGCCCCGGCGCAGGCTGCCTGGATACCCCAGCCGCCCACATAACTGAATACATCCAGCACCCGCTTGCCCGGCGAATAGGCCTGAAGACGCTGACGGTTCATGCGATGATCGTAGAACCAACCGGTTTTCTGACCACCTTCCATGGGCACCTCAAAACGCACACCGTTCTCTTCCACCGTCAGAAGATCAATCTCCGGGCCGTGGGCCTGCTCGACATAGGTATCCAGCCCCTCTACCTTCCGCATTTTTCCGTCATTCTTCAGAATGATCGCCCGCGGATGCGCCAGCCGCTGAACCGCCCGCACAACCGATTCCTTCATCTGCTCCATGCCCGCAGTAGAGATCTGAACCACGATCACATCATCAAACCGGTCAACCACAAGCCCGGATAGCCCGTCGCTGTCACCGAACACCCAGCGATAGAACGGCTTGTCGAACAACCGCTCCCTCAGCGCCAGAGCTGTTTCCATACGTTCGGTCAGACGCTGTGGTGTCATGCCATGGGCGGCGTTACGGCTGATCAGGCGGCCGCAGATCAATGCATGGGGATTCACGAACACCGTGCCCATGGGCTTGTCGTTAGATGCACGCAATTCCGCCTGCACACCGGCTTGGAAATCGGTGAGCGGTGAGCGGCGGGTGTCTACTTCATTGCTGTAAACCCACAAATGGCCTGCCCTGAGCCTGCGCTCGGCGCCTTTGCGGAGGTATAGAACCGGGAAATCCATAAAAATAACCGTCTGAAGAAACGCCAAAGGGTATCGCCTTGCGCTTTCTCCGGCAACGACTTCAGAGATTATGGATTGGCTACATCGGCTTCAGGTAACCGTTTTCTTCAAGTTCCAGCAGAAGCAGATGCTGCAGGATCTTGTCCCAGGGTGTGTCAGGATGTTCCAGGCTCAGCCGTTCCAGGAAGGGATGAGCCTCCTTTGCATCGACTTTGTGCACAAAAGATCGTATCAGCGCACGGATCATTTCCTTGGGCCTTTCCATCAGTGCCTTAATGTCCTTCAGGCTTTTGCCCAGTGCAATTTCTTCGTCAGTGAAGTCCGTCCCCAACGGGAATGGCGGGAAGAAGCCCTCATCACGCAAGGCCTTGATGCGGCCTGCCAGTTTTTCCGGGTAATTTTCCCGATACTGCTGGGGGATCTGGTAGCTCTGCCTTACCTTGCCGACTTTTTTGACTTCCACAAGCAGTTCTTCCTGGAACCGGGAATCTGTGACTTTCAGCAGTGCAATGGCAATCTGCTCATCTGTTTTGCCTCGAAGGTCGGCAATGCCGTATTCAGTCACGATGATATCCCGAAGGTGGCGCGGGATGGTGATATGCCCGTAGTGCATGACGACATTGGACCTGAGGTTTTTGCCGCTGCCCCGGGTGCTTCGCACACACAGGATGGAGCGGGCGTCGGGCAGTTCATGGGCCATGGAAACGAAGTTGTACTGGCCGCCAACACCACTGATGACCGTGCCGTCTTCCAGTCCGTCCGATACCACCGCGCCGCTGAGCGTGACCATCATGCCGGTGTTGATAAAGCGGGCATGCCGTCGCTGGGCACTGAGCAGATCACGATTGTAGGCCAGTTGATTGATGTGGCCGACGCTGGACATGCAGATTTTCTCACTTTCTGCCCGGGTCATATCACGCAGGGCCTGATAGAAGTCCCGGGGGCCAAGGAAAAACCCACCGTGCATGTAGATGCCACCTTTAAGCTTGTCACCCAGGCACAGTTCCGCAACGCGGGCCAGGTTCTCAGGGTTTTCCAGATCCGCACTCAGGAGTTCGCCATTCACCAGCAGCCCGTCATCGGTCCAGCTCACTGAGTCTTTAAAAATGCCCCAGCGCTTCAGGTACGTGACAACAGAATCACTCAGTCGTGGCTGTATGACGGATTCTTCCAACAGACATTCCAGGATCTGGCGGGAAACCTCTTCCCCAATCCGCCCGGCGTTCAGCAAGCGCTGGAGATTCAGATCGTCATAGACGCAGCGTTTGACGATGCCACTTTTAATAAGGTGCATAAAGCCGTTTACGAACATTTCGCTGGAGCCATAAAGCCCCTCGCTGAACACATCCATTCCGCCGTATTCACGTATCAGGCTTTTGTCTGCGCCCATCTGCTCAACAAGCTGTCGATAAAGGTCGTTGTGCTGATGCCTCAGCTGGCAGGCGTATACGATAGCATCGCCTAGCGAGCCAATACCGATCTGCAGGGTTCCGCCATCCTTGATCAGCGTACTGGCATAAAAACCCGCCATATAATCCGCATTCGGCACCGACATGTTGGGCGGCGCGAACAGAGTGGTGGCGTAGGCGCTGTTTTTCACCACCATGTCAAAATAATCCGGCGAAACCATGGCCTTGTTGTACATGAATGGAAGGTCTTCATGAACCTGGGCAAGGGTGACGACAGTGCGCCCTTTTCTGCGTTCCTGCTCGATAATGGGCATGACATCGAGGGTGACATCGGTGTTGCTGCTAAGGCTCAGCTTCCGCACCCCGTCCACCTCTTTTTCGCTGACCAACTGCGCCAGAACATTGACACCGTTAAGCATGAGGTCCCGGGCAACGAAGGTATAGTTACTCGATATATAGTTGCGCTGGGCGCTGCCGACCTTTTTCATGGCACCGGCCTTGAAATAGAACTCGGATACGGTGATGTTGTCCGGCAGTGTGTTGTTGCGAATTGCCGAGGTATACCGCAGCTCTTCGTAGTCCCCGAAAAGTCGCTCCACGAAGGGCCCCAGGAACCTGGCTTCGGTCTCGTTCTGTGGGGTGGGCTTTTCCAGGGAAAGTGCGGTAATGATGCGCAATGACAGACCGGGGTCGGCAACTGCCCGGTCGTAAAACGCGTTGACCAGCTGGTTGGGTTTACCCAGCCCCAGGGGCAGCCCGAGCACGATATTCTTGCCGACAGTGTCGATTACCCGGTCGACACACACTTCCACTTCGTGAAATTGCTCCATGGATGCCCCGCTTGCGGTTTATTGTGATTTGTTTATTAACCCATCTTAACCATGCATGATTCAGCTTGCCCGACCTGCCCGGAACTTTTAGGATATCTTCTTGACTTGGATCAATTCCTGAAGTCCACGTTTCTTCACCCGGGGCAAGATCATGGGCGAGCCAATTTCCCTCAAAGTACAGGCGGCTCGCAATTCCTGCGAAAAATGCAGCCTGAGCAATGTCTGCCTACCGATTGCGGTCAGTCATGACGACCTTTACCGCCTGGAGGCAGTGGTCAACCAGGGGAGAATTCTTGATCGGGGGGAAATGGTCTTCAATCAGCATGACCCTTTCCGATCCTGCTACGCGGTCCAGGCCGGCGCCATCAAAACCTATTTTGTCAGTGCAGATGGCGACAAGCAGGTGACAGGTTTCTATCTGCCGGGCGAAGTGGTTGCCCTGGACAGCGTCAATACTGATCACTACTCCTGCTCGGCCGAGGCCCTTGAGCGCAGCAGCGTTTGCGAAATTCCCCTGCACCGCCTTGAAGAACTGGCAGCACAGATTCCCAGCCTGCAGCAGCACTTTTTCCAGTTGATGAGCCGCGAAATCCAGAGCAGCCAGCAGATGTCGATACTGCTTAACCGGAAAAATGCGGAGCAGCGCCTGGCGACGTTTCTGCTGTCGCTGTCCACCAGGTTCAGCCGACGGCGCCTGTCCGGCACCAATTTCCGTTTGCCCATGGCCCGGAACGACATCGCCAACTTCCTTGGCCTGGCAGTTGAAACCGTCAGCCGGGTGCTTACACGGTTCCAGAAACAGGAACTTGTTTACATTCAGGGACGCAACTGCACTCTGATTAACATAGACCAACTGAAAAATATCTTGCACAACCACGACTCGCCCTGTTAGTTGCCCCCCATGGTAGCCGGGTGCCCTAAACCTGGTCAGGCGCCATCACGCAGATGAGCGCGCAACCCATTGCGGGCTCTCCTTGCTGGCCGCCAGGGTCCGCACCCGCTCGAAATCCTCTTCGGTGAAGGTCCCGTTAACGCCTGAGATAGCCGCCAGCTTCATGCCGTGCTTCAGCCCCAGCTTGTAGACTTCCCGAACTTTCTCCCATTCAATATTCCGACCCAGCGTGAAGTTTTCAAACCGCGCCTCAAGCGCAAGCACGATGGTTTCCGCCAGGCACGCATAGGCAATGCCCTGGGGCAGGCCGATATCTTTCATCCGGACATCTCCGGGCAATTGTATCTCGCCGGATTCGATCACCAATACGTCAGGCCGCCTGGCCACATCCTCCGCTGAGATGTCCAGGGGCCGGGCAACGTCGGTGATTACACAGCCCGGCTTCACCTTCATGATGTCCAGTATGCGCTTGCCGGCACCGGAGGTAGCGGTAACAATCATGTCCATATCCTCCAGATCCCGGTCTGCAGCGCCGGCCACATGGACAATGGCCCCCGGTGTTTCCTGCTCTATGCTTTCTTTCAGGGCAAGCAGTTTTGCCGGTTCCGGCGCCGCCAGATACACCTCATCCACGGCTTTTGCCAATAACCTCGCACAGACAGACCCGATGGCGCCGGTAGCACCCACCACCATGGCCTTACCGGCTGCTTTGCCACTGGGGCCTATGCCAACGCGACCGATGCGCTTCATGGCATCATGGGCCGCCCAGAGGGCACCAGAGGCACTGTAGCTGTTGCCAGTGGTAATGGGCAGCGGTGCCCGCTTGGCCACGGTGATACCGGCATCACCCACTACCTTGGTGAATGCACCAAGGCCCATGATCTGGGCGCCCAGTTTCTTTGCCAGTTCCGCTGCCTGAAGCAGGCGCGCATAGGTAAACTCGGGATCGTGGGCCATGATTTCCTTGGGTGTGCCACCCACCGTAATCAGCCAGCCTTCAACCTCATCACCGGCGGGCGACCGGATGCCGGTCACCTTTGAATAAATGAATGGCGGCGAATAAGCCACGGCCTTCTCCACAAGATTCATCACCAGGGGCGGCGACACATTGGCAATCCAGTCCAAAGGCGAGGTTTTGGTCAGATACTGCTGGGACAGAGGGTGAATCACGAAAGCGAAGCGGTTAACCCGGCGATAACCATCCGGGTAGAGGATGCGCGGTTCAATACCCAGGTTCTGGATAACATCGAGATAATCATCCGGACCCAGTTGGTCCGGTGTCCGGGAAAGCGAGGCGCTGATCATGGCTTCCATCACGTTGACACCGACCGGACGGCCTTCCAGCCAGGGGCTGTAGTCCACCACCATGGCGATTCGGCGGGACCGCATCCAGTCCAGCGCGGCCTCTGTTACCCGGGAGGTGATAACGGTTTTGCCGTCCAGCTCTTCCCGGCTGAACTGCCCCAAGTCGTCAATCGTGGAAACGACAACATGGGCATCCGAAACCGCCTTGTGCAGGGAGCCCCTGACAAGCTTCTCACCAAGACGATAGAGCGGCGAATGAAGGATGGTTTCAACGGCTTTTACCGCCATCGGTCGGAACATCACCGGCGCTGTCAGAGAGGTGTAGGTTTCCAGTTGCTTGAGCGAGGTCAGTAGGCGCGGTACGCCAAAATCGGTGTAGGGGTCGGCAAAGAAAAGGTTACCGGTGTGCTCTGACAAGGCACGCGCAATACGATAACCAGCCTGGCCGTTCAGGAACAAAACGCGGGCATTGTCGAAGAAATGACCCAGTTCGGATTGGGTATGACGAACCGCCCATTCCTGGAGAATAGCCCGCAGTCCCCGACCGGTTGTCACCGACTTGTCCGGAACGCAGGCTTCCAGTCGCGCTGTGCTGGGGTGCTCAAGCTGCTCCCGGCCCACTTGGTAGTGATCATGAATCATGCTCAGGCCGATGGCATCGGCCTTGTCACGAACCGATTCAAGCACTGCCTCCGCCCTGTTCAGGTCGCCATCTGTGCCAATGCGGATAATGCGAAAGGGCTGGCCCAGAAACACGGTTTCCAGATCGTAGTCGTGCTGACTGGATCCCTGGCTGACACTGACTATGGTTTTCATATCCGGGCTTTTCCTGTTGTTATCGCGCTGAATTCAGAACAACTCTGTCTGATGCCATTTCTCAAGAGCTGCCTGAAACACAAGAGCCTGACTAATGCTACATGGCAACAGCCGTTGAAATAGCAGCCGTTAATTGACGTGAATCAAGCGGACAGCAGGTTTTCCGAACCCGAGACAAGCGGCATGACCTGCGTCAACTTTAATCTAACCTTGGTATCTCAAACTCGTTTAAGCAATGAATGAAATCACCAGGGAAACAGGGCACAACAACAAGAACCCGTGAGGCTCTGCCAATGACACAGTCCGTTGAACCGATGAGCAGTGTGGATACCGCATGGCTGCATATGGATCAGGACGCCAACCATATGATGATTACCGGGGTCCTGGTGCTGGACAGGCCGGTTGACCGCAACCGGTTCAAGAAACTGCTGGAGACCCGCCTGTTACGCTTTGCCCGCTTCCGGCAAAGAGTAACTGAACGCAATGGCAGGGTTTACTGGGAAACGGATCCGAATTTTCACCTGGACAACCATGTACACCGAATCGGCCTACCGGCTCCGGCGGGCCAGGCAGAGTTGCAGGAGATGATCGCAGACCTGGCGTCCGAACCTCTGGATTTTCACCATCCGCTCTGGCAGTTCCATCTGGTTGATCACTATGAAGGTGGCGCAGCACTGATTACCCGCATCCATCACTGCATTGCCGATGGTCTGGCACTGGTTCAGGCACTGTTGTCGCTGGCGGATGAAGCCTGGGACCCACACACACAGGGTGATCTACATGGAGAGGGGTCACTGCCCGAGCGTCTTACCCGCCCTTTCAGGCGGGTGGCCGAAGCCGGCGCCCACCTGGCCCACAACCTGATAAGTGAGGTGGCGGAGCTGGCGCAACACCCCGAGAAGTTAGGCCAATGGATTCAGGATGCCGAACATATCACTGAAGAACTGATGCGAATCGGCCTACTGCCTCGTGACCCGGAGACACATCTGCACGCCCGCCTGGCTGGTCGAAAACGTATTGCCTGGGCCCAGCCACTTGAGCTGGCCGCTGTGAAGGAAACCGCCCACCAGCTCAGGGGTACCGTCAACGACGTATTGATGACCTGTGCGGCAGGCGCGCTTCGGCAATTTCTGACTGATGTCGATGACGATATCGAAAGTGACATACATGTTGCAGTGCCCTTCAGCCTGCGCCCACGTGATCAGGCAATCAGCACCCTGGGCAATCAGTTCGGGCTGGTTATCGTTCCGCTTCCGGTCAACGAACCTGATTCACTGAAGCGGTTCTACCAGGTTCGTGAGGCGATGACGAACCTAAAGAACTCTGCCCAACCCCAGGTTACCTTCGGCCTGCTGAATCTGCTCGGCATGGGGCCAGCAGGCATTGAGAAGTTCGCGCTGGACACGCTCAGCGACAAGGCGTCGCTGGTCATGACCAATGTACCCGGGCCCGAAATGCCACTGAGCATTGCCGGGGCCCGTATTCTTCAGCCGCTGGTCTGGGTGCCCCAGTCCGGACACCTGGGAGTCGGGTTCAGCATCCTGAGCTACGCGGGTTCAGTACAGTTCGGGGTCATTGCCGACAGCCAGATGATCCAGGACCCCGGCCAGGTAACCCGCCACTTCGAGCAGAGTTTCAGAGAGCTTCAGGGGCATACGCTGAGCCAGGACTAGTCAGCATCAGCAACATGTGCCGCGTAAGCGTCGGCGTCCATCAGGCCCTCAAGCTCGCCCTGATCCTTCAGCCGCACCCGGAACAACCAGCCATCGCCGTAAGGATCTTCGTTGACCAGCTCCGGCTCCTCTTCCAGCGCCTCGTTCACCTCGATGACCTCACCGGTCACCGGGCTGAATACATCAGAGGCGGACTTTACTGACTCGGCTACACCGGCTTCCTCACCGCCGTTAACCGTCGCGCCTACCTCTGGAACGCCCACGTAAACCACATCACCCAGCTGATCCTGTGCAAAATCGGTAATACCCACGGTCGCCGTGCCATCATCGGCCGCCCGCGCCCACTGGTGAGTTTCGATGTACTTGAGATCTGGAGGGGTCTCGCTCATGGTCAGGCTCCCTGATGAATAATTTCGCGCATTTTAACCGAAGAAGTGGGCCCCGGCGAACATCACGGCGAAAGAGACGCCGAAAAGCCAGCTCAGGTCAGCTCCCAGGTTGTTGTACGCGCCATGCTCAAAAACGATTGCAGATACTCCACACCGGCGTCCCGCTCCCGAAGCCCCAGAAAAATCTGCTTGTCGATTCCGTTTCGGCCCAACCTGACCGGCGTGATAGGCATCTGATGGGCGTATTCCTCCACCAGCCATCGCGGCAAAGCCGACACACCCCGCCCCGCCGCCACCATCTGCAGCATGATATCTGTGGTTTCAATGGTCTTGTGGCGCGCCGGGCTGGTGTGGGCCGGCACCAGGAAGCGGGTATAGATATCCAGTCGCTCCGCATCGACGGGATAGCTGATCAGAGTCTCGCTCTCCAGGTCTGACGGTTCCACCCAGGGTCTGCCCGCCAGCGGATGATGACTGGACACCACCAGCACCTGCTCGTAATCAAACACCGGCTCGAACACCAGCCCCTTACGATGCAACGGATCCGGCGTCACCAGCACGTCGATATCGTAGCCGAATAACGCGCCGATACCGCCAAACTGGAAGCGTTGCTTCACGTCCACATCCACGCCCGGCCACTGCTCCAGATAGGGCCCGACCACCTTTAGCAACCATTGATAGCAGGGGTGGCATTCCATCCCGATCCGTAGAGTTCCCCGCTGGCCCCGAGCAATCTGCCCGACCAGCTCCTCGGCATGTTCAAACTGCGGCAATAGCCGGTTGGCCAGGGAAAGCAGGTAGAGGCCGGATTGGGTCGGTCTCAGCTTCCGGCCTTCACGAACCCAGACGGCGGTGCCGAGCTGTTGCTCAAGCTTCTTCATGGCATGACTCAGGGCTGACTGGGTCAGAAACAGAGCCTCAGCCGCCGCAGTCAGCGAGCCACATCGCTCCACTTCCCGAACAATTTCCAGGTGGTTGCGCTCGATCATCGCTTACCCTAACTTGAATAAAATTCATGGTTTGATGAGATAATACCATTATTTTTCATAGCGGATCATGGATAGCCTTGGTGCCTGACGACTAACAACGAACAGGAGACGCACCATGGTGACTACCCATAACCTGGGTTTTCCCAGGATCGGCGAACGCCGGGAACTGAAATTTGCCCTTGAAAGCTACTGGAAAGGCGAACTAAATGAGGCTGCGTTACAGGAGACCGGAACCGGGCTTCGCGACAGGCACTGGCGTGACCAACAACAACTGACACTGGCACCCGTTGGCGATTTCTCGCTCTACGACCAGGTACTGGATATGAGCGCAACCCTTGGCAACCTGCCGGTCCGCGCTGGCCAGAGTAATGAAAATGAACTCAACCGGTATTTCCGCATTGCCCGTGGCCGCTCGCCGGCTGACAGCGACTGTTGCGGTGTTCATGCCGGTGAGATGACCAAATGGTTCGACACCAACTACCATTATATTGTCCCCGAATTCGACACCAGCACCCGTTTCGCCCTTGACCCTACACGATTACTGACGCAACTGGCCGAAGCAAAAGCGGCAGGCGTGAACGCCAAACCCGTCATCATCGGCCCGGTCACCTATCTCTGGCTCGGCAAATCCAAGGACAGCACCGACAGGCTCAGCCTGCTGGATGACCTTTTGCCTGTTTACGGTCAATTGCTGCAGCGTCTTGCGGAGGAAGGCGTGGAATGGGTCCAGATTGACGAACCCATTCTGGTGACAGAGCTGGACAGCGAATGGCGGCATGCCCTGAACAGGGCCTACCACAGCCTCAAGGCCAGCCCGGTCAAGCTGCTTCTGACCACCTATTTCGGGCAGCTGCGGGATAACCTGCAACTGGCCTGTGAAATCCCTGTTGCCGGCCTGCACCTTGACGCCATCAGCGCCCGTAATGAAGTTGCCCGAATAACCGACTGGCTGCCGGGGCACAAAGTGCTCTCGCTGGGCGTGATCGATGGACGCAATATCTGGAAGACCGACCTGACGGCAACCCTGAATTGGCTGGAACCCCTCCATCAGAAACTGCGCGAGCGGCTCTGGCTTGCCCCATCCTGCTCACTGCTGCATGTACCGGTGGACCTCGACAGCGAAACCACCATGGACCCGGAAATCCGGTCGTGGCTGGCCTTCGCGCGGCAGAAACTGGACGAGCTGCAACTGTTGGCCCGAGCCCTTGATGAAGGCCGTGAAGTGGTCGCCGACGAACTTGATAGCAACGCGAGCGGGGTCCTCAGCCGCAAAGATTCTACGCGAGTCACTGACCCTGAAGTGCGCCGCTCCGTTGCCGCAATCACTCCCGAGATGGGCCAGCGCAACAGCGATTTCCAGACGCGCTCTGCCCTGCAGGCCAGGCATCTGAGATTACCGCAGTATCCCACTACCACCATCGGCTCCTTCCCCCAGACCAGGGAAATCCGCCAGACTCGGCTCAAATTCCGCAAAGGCGAGCTGGGTCAGGACGAATACCAACACCTGATCCGGGAAGAGATCCGTCAATGCGTCCGCAAACAGGAAGACCTGGGGCTGGACGTACTGGTTCACGGTGAGGCAGAACGCAATGACATGGTGGAGTACTTCGGCGAACAACTGGAAGGTTACGTCTTCAGCCGCTTTGGCTGGGTTCAGTCCTACGGCTCGCGCTGCGTAAAGCCACCCATTCTGTTCGGAGATATCTCCCGGCCCAGCGCCATGACCGTGGACTGGATTCGCTACGCCCAGTCCCTGACCGACAAGCCACTGAAAGGCATGCTTACGGGCCCGGTTACCATCCTCAACTGGTCTTTCGTACGCGATGACCAGCCCCGCAAAGACACCTGCCTGCAACTGGCGCTGGCCATTCGCAAGGAAGTACTGGAACTTGAGGCGGCCGGCGTGAACATTATCCAGATTGACGAGGCCGCTCTGAGGGAAGGGCTGCCACTGCGCCAGAGCGACTGGCAGGCCTATCTGGACTGGGCGATCGAGGCCTTCCGGATTACCGCCAACGGCGTGAAGGATGAGACCCAGATACACACCCATATGTGCTACTCGGAATTCAACGACATCATCGAAGCCATCGCCAGAATGGACGCGGATGTGGTCACCATCGAAACCTCTCGATCCGACATGGAGCTGCTGGACGCCTTCAAAGGCTTCAGTTACCCCAACGACATAGGGCCGGGCGTGTATGACATTCATTCACCCAACGTTCCCGCCACCGAACAGATTGTCTCGCTGATGCATAAAGCGGCGGAACGCATTCCAGCGGAGAGGCTGTGGATCAACCCGGATTGCGGGCTCAAGACCCGGTCCTGGGATGAGGTTATTCCTGCGCTGAAAGGCATGGTAGCGGCAGCACAGGCGTTACGGGAGGCGTGAGAAGACCGGGGAGCGACAATGCCGTGGCGCTCCCCGGCTGCGATCAGGACGCCATCTTTGGCAGAAACGACGTATCCACCCAGTAACGCTTGGGGTTGTCTGGGCGGATATAGACATTGATCGACTCGCCCGGGATATGGTCGGTGGGATCAAACCAGAGATTCTCACTACGGAATACATGGAGGGTTGCCGTTGCTGGATCCTGCCACTGCGTCACGATCCGGAACGGGCTCTGGCCATTCATCACCAGGCCCTTGTTCTTCTCCACACTCTGGAGCCTGGCCACCACAAGCTGGCCGGTCTCCCGCAGCTTTGCTCCACGACCCTGGCGGATCAGGGGCACCAGTATCATCAGTGCGCCCACTAAAAAGAAAACACCGCCCATGATGGCCAGAATCAGTGACAGGCCCCAAAGCGAAAAGAAGCCGTTTATGCGGGCACTAAATGGCTCATCCACGCGGTAAAGAATCGACACTCTTTCACCAATGTCATAGGACGCCGGATTGCTTCCCGATGACGACTGAAATTCAACCAACCGACCGCTCGCCGACTGGAACTCCACGACTGGGTAATAGCTGACGGAGTCGTCAGAACGCGAGTATGCCAGATCAGTGACCGTCCCCCGGGTCTCCACTGCTTCTTCTATAAAATTGGAGGTGTTCTGGTAGGAGAAAAACGCGCCCACAAGCAGGGCCGCGCCCAGCAGAGCGAAAATGTACTTGAGAAGATTATAGGTACGCATAGCATGTCCTTTGCAGTTATCGTTCATCCATGAATTCCGGCGACAGCCTGTCGCCGGGACAGAATTATATAGTAACCATTTGAGCACAGTCACCAAATTGAAGACCAATCCTGTTGCGAAAGCGGAGATCCTGTAAACTCAGCATCCAGATATGGAAATCAATTGACCGGAACGGAGACCATCAATTGCGAATCACTTTCCCTTGCCTGCTTTTGCTGGCAGCCGTTGGATGCACACAACCCCCACCTGTAGTCAGTGACACACTGAGCGACGGCGAAATTCAGTCTATTTATCAGCGCGTCGAAAACCGACATCCCGACATTTCAGCCGACAAAAAACGCGAAGTGGTCGAACTGGCCGTTCGCGCCCTGGAAAACATGGTTTTCGTGGAAGGCGGCACCTTCCAGATGGGCGACTGGGTGATCGAGTGTCAGTGGGACAAAAGCCAGGGCTGCCGGATGGACATGGATACCAGCAACGACCATGTCCACGAAGTGAAACTAACCTCGTTCAGTATTTCCAAGTACGAAACGACCATGGGTGACTTTGACGTTTACCGCGAGTTACAGGGCAAAGAACCCTATCGCCAGGACTGGCGTGAGTCCGAAGAATTGGCTGATCTTTTTCATCCCAGAAAGCCCGCCTGGACCAAAGACTGGCAGGAAACCCAGGACTACTGCCGGTGGGTAGGTGAGTTGGCTGGCGCTGACATGGATTTGCCTACTGAGACGCAATGGGAGTATGCAGCGCGAAGTCGTGGGCGCTGGTTGATTTGGGCTACGGATAATGGGGAGATTGATCCCGGCCGGAATGTTCGCGATCGAGACACTATGGCCGAATCCAACAATAACGTTGGTTCTTTTCCTCCGAGTCCCCTCGGATTATATGATATGAGTTTCAATGCTGCAGAATGGGTACGCGACTGGTACTCGAAGGATTATTATGAAAAGTCACCGATAAGCGACCCGGCCGGGCCAAAGACTGGCACCGAAAAAGTGATTCGCGGAGGCACAAACGTCACAGATCCAACAACGACTTTCACAGTGACGAGAGCGGGAGTTTCACCCAAACGTGAAAAATACAGAGACACAGTGAGTTTCAGGTGTTTGGGGATGGCCACTTAATTTTCGGATTCTGTGACTTGTTGTCCTTACGCAGTTGGCCAATCATGAACCACCAAAGGGAATACCCAGTTTCACCTGCCAAGCAAAAGCATAAGAACTGCCACCGCGCGCCCGTAATCAACCGACAATGCGCCTGCGGGGAGCAGTCTCGGGACGAGATAGGTCAGGCGACCAGCGCGGAGGATTTCGACCTCACCTATCTGGTGAGGTTTAGCGCCATTACTACGCAAGATCCGGACTCACCTCAGCGGCCAGACTTTCACGGCACATCCTGCGGCCCTGCTCGCGCCTGAGATAATTAACCAGTGGGATATTCAGGAGGCTTAACGGCGCGGTCATCAAAAGGCCCGGCAAGAACAACGACAGTGCAAGCTTGCTTCGACCCTCAAGAGGTTGCTTGAGACTTCTGAAACTGAAAAGACCAAGTCCAACGAAGAAAAATACGCTGCCCACTGCCAAGAGGCTGTTCAGAACTAGGTTATCGGGACTGAAGTTTTCAACCCGAATGTAGGCGTGAACGAAAATAAAAGCCAGAGTTAAAAGTACGCCCAAAGCAGCGGTGTCAGAACTGGATTCCTGAAATTCTATTTTCGTTGAAAGCTGGCTGAATACCTTTTCTATGGTGTCCGGAGTGGAGTATTCGGCAGTGATCATCGCCCCACTGACCCCGACCACCATGAACGGCTTTTTGCGACCGTCTTCCTGAAGCTTCAGGGACACCAGATCGTCACTGTGCAGGCCGGTGGGACGAAATTTCTGGTCGGCGCCTGTCACAGTCACGTTTGAAAACTCACGATTAACGCTGGCCGCTAGCTCGCGGAGAGTTTCAACAGACATTGCTTCATATTGTATTTCGGGGGCAAGTAACATCGGATAGTCCTTTTCCGGTTTGGCACTGCTTCCTGCAGTGGTTTGTGGCGATTCGAAATCAAGAAACCTCAGTCTATCAAAAACCGGCAGGCATTTTGAGGACACGGATCGCATTAATGTGGACTTACCCCGGTGCAGTAGACACTTATCAACGCGTCGAAAATAGGTACCCCTACATTTCCGCCGATAAAAAGCGCGAAGTGGTCGAACTCGCCGTTGACGCCATGGATAACATGGTTTTCGTGGAAGGTGGCACTTTCCAGATGGGCGACTGGGTGATCGAGTGTCAGTGGGACAAAAGCCAGGGCTGCAGGATGGACATGGACACCAGCAACGACCATGTCCGCGAAGTGAAACTGTCCTCATTCAGTATTTCCAGGTACGAAACCACCATGGGTGACTTTGACCTGTACCGCGAGCTAAAGGGCAAAGAACCCTACCGCCAGGACTGGCGTGAATCCGAAGAATTGGCTGATCTGTTTCACCCCAGAAAGCCCGCCTGGACGAAAGACTGGCAGGAAACCCAGGACTATTGCCGTTGGGTAGGTGAGTTGGCTGGCGTTGACATGGATTTGCCGACCGAGGCGCAATGGGAGTATGCGGCACGTAGTCGTGGGCGATGGCTAATTTGGGCTACGGATAACGGGGAGATTGATCCTGGCCGGAATTTCCCTGAAGACGGTGAAGGTTTTGGGGAGACCCAGAGTGTCGGTAGCTATTCGTCAAACCCACTCGGTATCTATGACATGGCCGCTAACGCAAAAGAATGAGTCCCCGACTGGTACTCGAAAGCCTATTACTCAGAGTCACCAGACAAGTGAAAACGAATAGGACCTGCCATGTAAAAAGCAGCGGCCACTTAAATTGCTGATGGCCTCACGGGCTGGTGAACGGCAACCTGTAGTCCTCAGGTAATTGATCAATCCTGATCCAGTGTTCTGGCTTCCCGAAGTTACGACAGTTCGTGCAGCGTAATCTGCCCGGTTCGTCGAACTTGACTTTAAGCAGACTCCAGGACTTATCTCCGTTACTGGTACCGCAATCGCGCTCAGGGTCACTGGAGAAGATATTAATACGGCCTTCAGATCCGCAGTGACTGAATGTATTGGACAGGGGCCTGCCCAGCGTATTGATTATGAATATACCCGTCTTTGAGATAATCAGTTTCGGCTGTTTGTTAAACCGCTGCTCATGACGTTGGTACTGCTCTACAAATTCTCGACCTTGCTCTAACTCATAATCTGGATAGTAGATTCCCCAGACTGCCTCTGAAACCGGCTCTGATCTCGAGCTAGTCCAGGTCAGAGGATTGACGAGGGCAGGAAGTATCAGCGCAACACCGATCAACCCCATGACAGGGACTCTGCGCTGCCAAGGATGGTGCAAATCTGGCAACAACTGAAGCGACAAACCAATCCACCCACACAACAACATCACAGCAGAGGCAATTTGCCCGTCGAGAAAAGAATAGGTGAACGCGAATGGAAGGGTAGTCATGCCCACCACCACACCCTTTCCGAGCAAAGTTACCGACTCCTTATCGCGGAACGGAACACTGAAGACGATGCTCAACCAACCGGCCAGGTGACTCAGAAAAAACATGAGAAGAAACCCGGCATCCAGAATCGAGTTCTCGAAATAAAATGATGGCTTGCTAAAACCTTCGTAAACAATGATCAACAGGTTAAAAAGCAGAATAACCGTTGAGGGGATGAGGAAAAACGCTGAAATGTACGACATTGAAATCCGGGTTCCTGTTTGCGTCCTTGACTAATTGGCGGTCGCCTACGGCAGCTTTTGATACCATCTGACCATGGATATGGCAAACAACTGAAACAGACCACCTCAGTGGCCCGGAGGGCTTAAAGTCTGTAAACTCAGTCCGTAAAAATCTTCGGAAAGGATGCCGAGCCCAACCATGCGAATCGCACACGTACACCGTTTTTTTCTTGCCTCTGCCATTGCGCTCTCCACCACTGGATGCGGCGCTTATTACGAATACCAGGCCGAAGATATGGTCGAGCGCCAGATGGACGCAATGGTGTTTGTCGAAGGCGGGGAATTCATGATGGGGAATCCGGGTGGATGGGACGGCAGCCAGAATAGCTGGCCCCCTCACAGAGTGGTTCTGGATGATTTTCACATTCAGAAATATGAAGTGACACAGGGGGATTTCGAGCTGTTTCAGGCAGTAACGGGCTACAAGCATTCCTACAAATTTTACGAAAAGAAGCGAGATGAAATGCCTCGCCGTTACACTGCGGATCTGCCAGCCGTAGCCTCTTGGACCGATGCTATGGCTTTCTGCCATTGGCTGGGCGAGCAAAGCGGGCACCCGGTCACTCTGCCAACAGAAGCCCAATGGGAATACGCCGCCCGGGCGAGGGGCCAAAAGCTTCGCTACGCCACGAAGAATGGAGAGGCGGAGGCCGGCATCACCATGGCCGCCAAGCCCCCGAGCCGTCACTTTAATGAAGTCGCTAGTGCGGAACCATTACCCAATCCTCCCGGAGCCTTCCCACCGAACCCGATTGGACTTCATGACATGTCAGGGAACGCTTCAGAGTTAGTATATGATTACTACCGTGAGGATTATTACGAAAATTCGCCTATTGCCAACCCAAAAGGCCCTGAGACGGGAGAAGTCAGTAGCCTCACCGGAGATGCCTATCATGTTCGGCGAGGCGGTTCATATCGAGACTTCATTGCGAATACAACCGTTATTCGCAGAAAGGCAAGCCAAAACGGGAGTAGTGAAATAAGTGGATTTCGCTGCTCATACTAATTAGAAAATGCGACCCACACGATCTCAGCCATATACGTTTCGAAGCCATTCCTCAGTTTGAATAGATTGTTTTGACTTGAACAATCGGTGGAACATGAGAGTGGCAAAATTCGTCCTTAAATCGTTAAAGTCGCCTTTATCTCCATCCCTTCCCATACGTTTCAGTACTTCAATAAACTCCCTGTGGCTCGTTATAGTCTTTAGAATTTTAAGCGCGGCTTCGTCTCCGACTTCCCTGTACGGGTCGCTGGTTCCAAACAAAGGAGTACTGTCTTGCACTAGAATATAGAGAACTTCTGCCTTTGCACTCGGCGTAAGCGAGCTCAGGTTGCTGTTACGGATAACACTCTCAGCGGTATCACGAACTTTCGTATCCGCTGTTATTAAGCTTTCCCACAAATTCTCGACATCAATAAAAAGCTCCTGGGTCAGTAACTCCAAGTCCACGTTGCTAGCTGCAGAAACCTTCAATAAGAAAGTAACATATTCAAATGCCTCGGACTCAACCCACTCTAAAAACCGGAAGTCAGACTTTTCCAGGGACCAGCGAATGAATTTGATAAGCTCCCAAATCTGGCTGCCGTTTAACTCGGCAGCCACGCCTCCGCCGCCACCGGCTCCAAGCACCAAGTTTCCCTTGAGATACAAGTAGAGCTTGCCGTCAATTAAATCCACTCTGAAATCAACGCCGAGCCCGATACCAAAAGATATGGCGGCTTCAGGTTTAACTTCTAAAAGCGACTTGAACTTCGCATCCGCTTTTTCAGGCGCCCAGTCAGCAGCGGATATCGGCCCCGTCACAGCCTGGTATGCTGTTTTCCATTTAACAGAAAAACTAGCCTCATTACTGACAGTCGCACCGGCAAATGCCTCACCGTTAGTTTCGCCCCATATGCCGACATTGCTTGGGTCAGTTGATACTTTGGCATTGGCTGCAAGAGATGCACAGGCACCAGCAAACCCTTGAATTTTGTATTCGGCATCCGCTCGAATAAACCCACAATGAAGCTCTTTCTGCCCACCCGCAGCATCTTCGTATTTAAGCAAAAGCTCTGTACCTTTGGCGTTTGGGAGCTGTGCTTTCAGAGAGGCCTGCCCCTGCAGCAAACTGTATGCGCCCTCGGCCTTGCCCCCGATATAAGCTTCCTGTTTATTGGGATCATAACCGGCTTCAAGGCCGGCCTTGGACGCGAAGCGAAACATCTGGGCTTCAGCGTCAGCTGCAAACCGGCCGTCTTCCGTTGCAGAACTGGCTTTTACAAGTTCGATTTCTAATTGGTTGAAGAAATTATCTTCGGAGGTCTGCCACTCGGCTAGTTTAACCTTGAGAGATCTATTGGTTTTCAGACCCTGTTTCGCTTCCCCCCAGGCCCGCTCAAACTCACCCGCTTTCATCGCCGCTCTAATATCCCCCATCTTCAATGGGCGCCAGTTCTCACGGAATTGAGCGACCATCTCGCGACGGACATAACGATAGCCGCCTGTCCCTGTGTGCTTGATTTCCACGATGGGCCGCCCAGAACCCGATTGCGGTTTGGCAACAACCTCTACCGGCTGCGGAGGGCTGGTTCGAACGAGGCGATCAAACATCGTTTCCTGCTCTACGGTCAACCGCACATATTCTTCCTGAGCGGTGGGCTTGTCGTCCGAATCGTCTTCAGTAATTGCGTCGTAGGCCCAGTACACCGGGCTTGTTTTTTTGGCAAAGGTGCTGACGGCATCCCACACGGGGGTCCGCTCCTCGTCAAGCCTGTTCAGCTTTTTCTGGCGCTCCGTGAGAGTGTTGATATCCGCCTCGGCAATGTAGCCTGGCCACAAAGTGGCTTCTTTCAGGCGTTCGGACTCGATTTTGAGTTGCTGCTGTTGAGAGACGGATGCGTTTTTGTCACTTTTGGCAAGACGGTAAGCAATCTCTGCTTCGAGGGCAGCCCGGAGCAGCTTTAAACGCTTTTCCATACTCGCAAAATCAAGCTGACAACTGCTGGACGCTTTTTGGTGAGCGTCTAATGTCTTTTTTACTTGAGGCAGGGTTTGTCTGAGTTCACTGTATAACGTAGTGAATACGGCAAGCGTCAGCTCATCCTTTTCCGACAAAAGCGGGTTGCTCTCTTGTATGGGCTTTAAAACCAACTCGTTGATCCGATCAATTTCGAACCGGATGCGAATGTATCGTCGTTTCTGATGCTCAAGCCTTTTTCTAGCAAGTGCCCACTTTGCCTCGTACTCTGCAAGAAGCTCTTCAGCCGTTGTGCTTTTTTTCGGGGCCGGCAATGCGCCAAGATCTTTCAATGCATTCCAAGCTGACTCACGTGCTGCCGGAATATCATCCTCGGGCCCATCCTCTTTCAGCTTCAATGCTTCCAGCGGTGCTTGCAGCTCTTTGATTTCCAGTTCGATTTCATCCAGCTGCCTTTGAGTGAGCGCGTAAACGGTATCCGGCTCATCGGTCAGATGGAGAAGTGCAACACATTCAATTCCGCAGGCTGAGGTTGCCTGTCCGGTGCTGGCATCATTGGAGGCTTTGGCCGCGGGCATGCTGCACCCGGGCTGGACTTTATGCTCAGGCATGTAATGACTCCGAGTTGCTTTCCATCGCTGTCAGTTGATCCGCAGGCGCCAAGGCCTGCTGCTCCATTACTTTTCGAAACGCATCCTGCTGATAAAACGTGTCGCCATGCTGTATGGCTAACCTTAACCAACGTTCCTGGTCAGCTCTCGCTCTAAATCCAGATTCACTGGCTTTCATGAGGCATTTCATGACCCAGGTTTGCGGATTCGCCTGCGACATAAGGCTATCTCGGTAGTGCTCGGCGTATTCCCGGGCATGGGCGGCTAGCCGATACCAGTGGACACCCCTGAGTTGTTCGGAGGTTAGGCAGGGCGGCTGATCTTCTGCAAGGAGATTTTGACTGGTCGGCTGGTACTGCATCCAGTCCTGGCCGTTATGCCACGTCAAGCATTCGCCCGGCCTGACCAGGTCCGATTTCTGACCTTCGGTCATTGTCGCCAAAAGCGCGGTCAACATACGGGGCTCGTAAAAACGCAGAATCGAGGCATCGCTGTTAAATAGCCAGCGCTGGCAATGCTGCAGCATGTCGTCCATGTCAGCACCGGAATGAATTAACACCCCCAGTGGACGGGCCTCCATCATGGCCATCAGCTCTCGGGAAAAGTCCGGCGATGCGCTGAGGTCAAGCACCACCGGGCCCTGCTTCCAGTCCTCTTGCCAGGGTGACCCCATAAAAAGACTGAACCATTCAATGGCAGCCTGTTTCATACCACCGTATAACTGACTGAGAAACTGATCATCCACAGCAAGGTCGACAACGGCGAACTCTGGTTCATTCGGCGTCGTGTTGCGTAAGCCAAGAGCATCAATTGTGTTGATGTAATTTACAGCGTCCATGCTCGTCAAACTCACAATCAGAAACCGTCAGGCTGCCAGCGTTAGCAGCCTCTTTTAATAAGCTTTTTGCGGAAGCGGTGGAAGAAGCCGCAGTATCTGAACTTGCGTTCTCCCGCTGCCCTACTTCTTCAAGCGAATCCGGCAGAATCTTTTCTCCAATCGCTGAAAGCGCGTTTGGCAGATCCGATGATTGAGTCGCGGCTCCGCTCCCACTCCCCGGCCCACCCCCGGAATTCATCTTCACCATGGGACCTGAAACCGTCACACCACTCGGATCCACCTTCACAAAGCTTCCACCAGCTTTAAGAGTCACTTCTGCACCGGCTTCAATCACTATTTTCATTCCGGCCTTGTGGTGGATTTCGCTACCGGCTTCGATGAGCTGGTTTTTGCCCTGTTTGCTGTGGTGGCTGCCGTTAACGGTGAGGCTGAAATCTCCGCCGATGGACGCCCGCTTCTCGCCATCCACGGTACTGTGCTGGTTGCCCTTGATATGACTGAAGTCGTTGTTCTCCACCGTCCGGTGGCTGTCATTCTTGATGACTTCCGTGCGGTTGTTTTCCGTCAGCAGGTCCAGGTCTTTCTGGGCATGGACGTAGATTTGCTGCTTGTCAGCTTCGTCCTCAAACCGCAGTTCGTTGCTGCCCTCGCCCTTGTGAGTCTGGGTTTTCAGCGTGGTGCGGGTTTTGTGTTCCGGCAGCGCATAGGGCGGTGTGTTGGTGGCGTGGTAGGTTCTGCCGGTGATGATGGGCTGGTCCGGGTCGCCGTCCAGGAAGGACACTATGACTTCGTGGCCGATTCGTGGAATGGCCATGAAGCCATACTGGCCGCCGGCCCAGCCCTGGCTGACCCTGAGCCAGGCGCTTGAGTGTTCATCGTTCTTTGAGTAGCGGTCCCATGGGAATCTGACTTTCACTCGCCCGTGTTCATCGCAGTGG
>Ga0207884_1000531_pt1 | contig 21966 bp, 24 predicted proteins | sample MalvirmetaMSP144_FD_184236 | JGI IMG/M metagenome (GOLD analysis project Ga0207884, IMG submission 184236) | Marine viral communities from the Deep Pacific Ocean - MSP-144 (SPAdes) | ecosystem: Environmental > Aquatic > Marine > Oceanic | place: Pacific Ocean | collected 2011-07-08 | reverse complement strand
TGGGCCTGAGCCAGGGCCGCCTCGGTGCGGGCCTTGGCCTCAAGGCTGGCCTGCAGGTCCCGGGTGCGTTCGGCGACCCGGACCTCCAGGTCCTGACGGGCCTCGACCACCTCAGTGATGTCCGAGGCCGAGCCGAACCAGCGGCGGACTTCGCCATCTTCGTCCCGCAGCGGCGAGGCGCGTCCGTGGAACCACCGCCACACCCCATCGGCCCGGCGCATGCGGAACTGGGGGGAAAAGGGCAGCGCGTTCTGGACCGCCTGACGCCAAGCCTCGGCGACGGCGTCGCAGTCCTCGGGGTGGACCGCGCCGAGCCAGCCATCGCCCAGGGCGGCGCGCGGCCCCTCGCCGGTAAAGGCGTGCCATTGCGGGCTGCTGAAGGTCCAGGCGCCGTGCCGGTCGCTGACCCACATGAGTTGGGGCAGCGATTCGATGAAGGCGCGCACCCGGGCCTCCCCCTGGCGCAGGGCCTGGTTCGTGGCGCGCTGCTCGGTGATGTCGCGGAAGATGACGGCCACCCCGTCGCCGGCCCGCACGGCGCTGGACCTGACCCAGTGCTCCTGGCCGTCGATCATCCGGCAGACCTCGAGATCGTCGGCCTCATCCTGCCCCAGGGCGCGGGTCAGCCGGTCGATCATGGCCCGGCCGGTGTCGTCGGGAAAAACCTCTGACACCCTGCGGCCCACCAGGGTCGCTACCCCGGCCGGCGCCATGCGGTCAGCCGCGGGATTGGCGTAGACCCAGGTGAAGTCGACAATGGTCTCGCCCTGTCGCACCGGATCGAAGATGACGAAGCTGTCCTTCGCCCCTTGCTGGGCGATGCGGAAGCGCTCCTGCACCGTGGCGCCCCGGCGGATCGCCACCCGCAGCGGCTTGGCCAGGGCGACGGTCAGGCCGCCGGTGAGGATGAAGAGGCCGACCGCCACGGGCAGGGTGGCGCCAGCCCGCGCCTCGGCCGGCCAGAGCAGGGTCGCGACCAGGGTGCTCAAGGCCACCGCCGTCAGGCCGCCGCGTCCGCCGGCCGCGACCGTGGCGAAGATGAGGGCCGGATAATAGATCATGAAGGCCGGCGGCGAGGTCAGGGCAAGCTCGATCAAGCCCTGAAGACTCGTGGCCACAGCCACGGACCCAATGACGATTCCATATGCGATCGCCGGCCGCTCGACGGCGGTGGCGAAACGCTGGGCCCAGGTGGCCATCATGGCTAGACGCACCCCCAGTGAGGGCTTTTGCTACTCAAGCCCTCACTGTGGCGCATTGTCGCAAGGGGGAAAACCCATCACGACCGGCAAATTACCGCGGCGGCATCCGAATGGCGCCGTCAAGCCGCACATGCTCGCCGTTGAAATAGCCGTTGCGGCACATTTCCAGCGCCAGCGAGGCGTATTCCTCGGCCAGGCCCAGGCGCTTGGGGAACGGCACCGAGGCGGCCAGGGCGGCCTTCACATTCTCCGGGGCGGCGTTCATCAGCGGGGTGTTGAAGATGCCGGGCAGGATGGTGTTGACCCGCACGCCGTCGTTCATCAGGTCCCGGGCGATGGGCAGGGTCATGCCGACCACGCCGCCCTTGGACGCCGAATAGGCCGCCTGGCCCACCTGGCCATCGACGGCGGCCACAGAGGCGGTGTTGACGATCACCCCGCGCTCGCCATCCTCCAAAGGCTCCAGGGACAGCATGCCCTGGGCCGACTTGGCCACGCAGCGGAAGGTGCCGATCAGGTTGATCTGGACGATCTTCTCGAAGATGGCGATCGGGTGCGACTTGGCCTCGCCGGTGGTCTTGTCGCGGCTGGCGGTCTTGGCCGCAAAGCCGGTGCCGGCGCAGTTGATCAGGATGCGCTCCTGGCCATGGGCGGCGCGGGCCTTTTCGAAGCCGGCCGCCACCGTGGCGTCGTCGGTGACGTCGACCTTGCAGAAGACGCCGCCGATTTCCTTTGCGACCGCCTCGCCCTTGTCGGCGTTCATGTCGAAGATCGCGACCTTGACGCCGTGGGCGGCCAGGGCGCGGACGGTGGCCTCGCCGAGGCCGGACGCGCCGCCGGTGACGACGGCGGCGACGGAGGAATCAAGTTTCATGGACGGTTCGCCTCCAGATGCGTTTATGTGGTCTCACTCTGGAGCTGGCTTAAACCGATGATCGCCAAGACCAAAGCATCACCCCACGTCAAGGATCGCGGTTTTGATCCGGCCAAGGCGCTGGACCCTAGACGGGCCCTGGTTCCCGCCGTCGTGAAGGTCAACGAGACCCGCGTCCGCAAGGGATTCTGGCCCAAGATCGTCAGCACGGCGGCGAAGATTCCTTTCGCCTCGGACGCCGTGGCGGTCTGGTACTGCGCCAAGGACCCGGCGACGCCCAGCTCGGCCAAGGGGATGATGCTGGCGGCCTTGGCCTATTTCGTGATGCCGGCCGACGCCATTCCCGACGTGCTGGCGGTGGTCGGCTTCACCGACGATGCGGCGGTGTTCGCCGCCCTGCTGGCCGTGGTGGGGCGCCACCTCAAACCCCGCCACCGGGCCGAGGCCAAGGCCTTCCTCGAACGCCAGCGCAAGGCCAGCGACGCGGCTTAGGGCTCGCTGGCCAGGGTCTTGGCCGAGGCCGCCCGCGTCTGCCTGGTGATCTGCTGCTCGCGCCAGGTGATGAACAGGGTCGAGACCACCACCACGGCCGCCCCCATCAAGGTCCAGATGGTCGGCACCTCGTTGAACAGCGCAAAGCCCGCCGCCGCGGTGAAGACCAGACGGATATAGTCGATGGGCGCCATGGCCCCGGCGTCGCCGATGGACATGCCCTTGATGTAGAATCCCTGGGTCAGGGTGCCGACCACCCCCATGACGCACAACAGGAAGAGATCGAAGGGCTCGGGCCAGCGCCAGACGAACAGGGCGCCGGGCAGGGCGAAGAAGAGTCCCAGGGTCGCCGACCAGACCAGCAGCACCATGGGACTGTGGTCCCGGGTCATCACCTTCATGCCGGTGATGGTGAGCGCAAACAGGAACGACGAGGCCAGCATGGCCGCCGCCGGCCAGCCGATGGCGAACTCGCCGCCGGCGCCGGGCCGGATCATGATCAGCACGCCGGCGAACCCCACCAGCGCCGCCCCGATCCGCAGTGGCCCCACCGGCTCGCGCACCACGAAGAAGGCCAGCGGCACCAGCCACAGGGTGCGGGTGAACGAGAGCGCATTGGCGTCGGCCAGCGGCATCTTCTGGAAGGCGTAGAAGGACAGGATCATCCCCAGCGTGCCGGCCGCCGAGCGGAACAGCAGGATGCCCGGACGCGTGGTGGCGAAGGCCGCCTTCCGCCGGCTGAGGATGAACGGGATCAGAATCACGAATCCCGCCACCTGCCGGTAGAAGGTCTGCAGGGCGGCTGGATAGTCGTCGCCGAGGAACTTGATCAGCGTCGTCATCACGGTGAAGCCGAGCGCCGAGGCGACCATCCACAGGGCGCCGTGAACATTGGGGGCCAGGGCCGGCCGGGACGCCTTGTCCTCGCTCAACCGCCAGGCCTCACAACGGCGCCGGATCGGCAGGCGGCGCGAAGGGCGAGTCCTCGCCGAACATCTGCACGAAGGGCGAGGGCGAGTCCGTATCCCAGCTATGGCGGCCGCCGACGGTGATGCCGCCGTCCACCACCAGGTGGGTCCCTGAGACGAAGGCCGAGGCGTCCGAGGCGAGATAGAGGGCGGCCTCGGCGATATCGGCCGGCAGGCCGGCCTTGGGCACCGGCTGGACGCTGGCGGCGCCCTGCTCGACCCGGGCGGCCATCTGGTCGGCCACTTCGCGGGGGAGGCCGAGCGAGGCGCCGAAGATCGAGGTGGCGATCAGCCCCGGGCAGATGGCGTTGACCCGCACCTTCTGGCGCGACAGCTGGGCGGCGGCCACCCGGCTCATATGGATGACGCCGGCCTTGGCGGTGGAATAGGCGATTGGGCCAAAGCCCGCCTGCAGGCCGGCGATCGAGGCGGTGTTGATGATCGAGCCGCCGCCGCGGGCGATCATCATCGGGGCGGCGTGCTTCATGCCGAGCGCCGGCCCGCGGACCAGCACGGAGAAGATCCAGTCCCAGCCCTCGGCGGTCACCTCGGTGATCGCCCCCATGCGATCGGAGATGCCGGCGTTGTTGAACAGGATGTCGAGGCCGCCATAGGCGCTCTCGGCCAGCTTCAGGGCGGCGACGATGTCGTCCTCTGAGGTGACGTCACAATGGGCGTAGCGGACCTGCTCGCCGAAGCGGGCCTCCAGCATGGCGCCCTTTTCGTCCTGGATGTCGGCGGCGACCACCCTCGCCCCCTCGGCGATGAACAGCTCCACGGCGCCCAGGCCGATGCCGGAGCATCCGCCGGTGATCACTGCAACCTTGCCCGCCAGACGTCCGGCCATGACCCGTCTCCCCTCTGGGCGCTCGCACGGATGTCGGCGCCTCATCTATGTGATCGTCGATCACTAAAGCGGGACGGGCGGCGGGGGAAGAGGCTTCGCCCCCAGCCGCCCAGATCGCGATCAGTCGACGGTGACGACCACCTTGCCCATGGCCTTGCGGCTGGCCAGGTGGGCGATGGCGTCGGCGCCCTTGTCCAGGGGGAAGCGCTCGGAGACGTGCGGCTTGATCTTGCCCGCCGCATAGAGGTCCAGCAGGTCCTTGACGCTCTGGGCGAAGGCTTGCGGATCCTTGGCCGCCCAGGTGCCCCAGAACACGCCGACGATCTCGCAGCCCTTCAGCAGGGTCAGGTTGAGCGGGATCTTGGGGATTTCGCCGGCCGCGAAGCCGATCACCAGATAGCGGCCTTCCCAGGCGATGGTGCGCAAGGCAGGCTCGGCATAGTCGCCGCCGACGGCGTCATAGATGACGTCGAAGCCGCCCTCGCCGGCCTTGGACTTGAACAGTTCCGACAGTTTCTTCTGGGCGTCACGGTCGAAGGGGCCGCGGCCATAGACCACGCCCTCGTCGGCCCCATGCTTGATGGCCAGATCGACCTTTTCCTGGCTGGAGCAGGCCGCGACGACCCGCATGCCCATGGCCTTGCCCAGTTCGACCGCCGCCAGGCCGACGCCGCCGGCGGCGCCCAGCACCAGCAGGCTCTCGCCGGCCTTCACCCGGCCGCGATGCTTGAGCGCGTGGAAGGAGGTGCCATAGGTCAGGATGAAGGCTGCGGCCTCGTCATGGGGCATGCTGTCGGGGATGTGCCACAGGCGGTTGGCCGGCAGGGCCACCTCCTCGGCCATGCCGCCCCAGCCCGTATTGGCCAGGACCCGGTCGCCGACCTTCACATTGGTGACGCCCTCGCCCACGGCCTTGATGACGCCCGACAGCTCGCCGCCCGGCGAGAAGGGGCGCGGGGGCCGCGACTGGTACTTGTCCTCGATCATCAGCACATCGGGGAAGTTGACGCCGACCGCCTTGACCGAGATCAGCGCCTGGCCAGGGCCGGCGGTCGGCGCGGGAATGTCCTCGACGACCAGGGCGTCCGGACCGCCCGTCACCTTGCTCAGCACTGCCTTCATGTCGTTCTCCCACGTCCAGTTTCCGCAATTGGCGCGGACGCTAACCCAGCCCCGACGGCGGCGGAAGGTCGCAGACGAACATTTGTTTGAGGCCGGCCGCAGGCCACCCCTTCCCCTGCGTCATCCCGCGCGAGTTGGAAGCGCGCGCGCCCTCGCCTATATTGGATGACCTTCCAGACAGTGAGTTCAGACCCTTGGGCGTCACCCTCGATCTTTCGCGCGCGGCGTCGGCCGCCGCGCCGACCCGGCCGAACCTGTCGGGCCTGACCCGGCCGCAGCTGGCCGCCGCCCTGGTCGAGGCCGGCGTGGTGCGTCCGGAAAAGGCCAAGATGCGGGCCACCCAGCTGTGGCGCTGGATCCACCACTATGGGCTCACCGACTTCGCCGCCATGACCGACGTGGCCAAGGAGACCCGCGCCGCCCTGGCCGAGGCCTTCACCCTCACCCGGCCCGAGGTGGTCGAGCGCCAGGTCTCCCGCGACGGCACCCGCAAGTGGCTGATCCGCATGGCGCCGGGCATCGAGGTCGAGACCGTCTACATCCCCGACGTGGGCCGATCGGGCGCCCTTTGCGTCTCCAGCCAGGTGGGTTGCACGCTGAACTGCACCTTCTGCCACACCGGCACCCAGGCCCTGGTGCGCAACCTGACGGCGGCCGAGATCGTCGCCCAGGTGCAGGTGGCCCGGGACGATCTGGAGGAGTGGCCGAGCCCGAAGGAAGACCGCCGGCTGTCCAACATCGTCTTCATGGGCATGGGCGAGCCGCTCTACAATCTGCCCCATGTGGCCGCGGCCATCGACATCATCGCCGACAATGAGGGCATCGCCATCTCGCGGCGGCGGATCACCGTGTCGACCTCCGGCGTCGTGCCTGAGTTGGGCCCCCTGGGCGACCAGACCCAGGCCATGCTGGCCATCTCGCTGCACGCCACGAACGATGAACTGCGCGACGAGCTGGTGCCTCTGAACCGGAAGTACCCACTGGATCAGCTGATGGCCGGCATCCGCGCCTATCCGGGCCTGTCCAATGCCAGGCGGGTGACCTTCGAATACGTCATGCTCAAGGGCGTCAATGACAGCCCCGCCGAGGCCAAGGCCCTGCTCAACCTGATCAAGGGCATTCCGGCCAAGATCAACCTGATCCCGTTCAATCCGTGGCCGGGCTCGCCCTATGCCTGCTCGGACTGGAAGACCATCGAGGCCTTCGCCGCGGTGCTGAACCGGGCCGGCTACGCCTCGCCGATCCGCACCCCTCGGGGCCGGGACATCCTGGCCGCCTGCGGTCAGCTGAAGTCGGAGAGCGAGAAGATGCGCGCCAGCGAACGGCGGCGTCTGGACCAGGCGGCGCTCGCCCAACAGGCGAAGGACGCCCCTGTCGCCTGAACGGCTTGCTTGCCGGGCGGGCGCTCGTGCTAACCATGCCGCTCCCGCCGCAGCCGAGGTGAGCCCGCATGCCCCCTGACCTTCAGTCTCCGGAAATCCAGGCCTTCGCCATCGGCTTTCCCACCACCCTGCTGCACGCCGCCGTGGCGGTGCTGATCCTGTTTCTCGCCGCGGCCCTCTACGTCCTGCTGACCCCCCACAAGGAGGTGGCCCTGATCCGCGACGGCAACGCCGCGGCCGCGGTCTCGCTCGGCGGGGTCCTGGTAGGGCTGGCCGCGCCGCTGGCCCTGTCGCTGAACTCGTCCACCTCGCTGATCGAGATCATCATCTGGGGCATCTCGACGGTGATGGTGCAGCTGCTGGTCTTCCGGCTGGTGGACCTGCTGCTCCGCGGCCTGCCGCAGCGGATCCAAGAGGGCGAGGTGGCCGCCGCCGCCCTGCTGGTGGGCGCCAAGCTCGCCACCGCCCTGATCCTCGCCGCGGCCGTGGCGACCTGACCACCTGATGCACTTTCCCCGCCTTCCGGACTGGCTCGTCTATGCCGCCGTCGTCCTGGCCCTGCTGATCTCGGCGGTCGGGCGACAGGAGGACGCCGCCGCCCCGCCGCCGCCGCCGCCGGTGCCGGGCGAGGAAGGCCTGCCGCTGGGTCCGGCCTCGCCCTTCGACCCGGCCGTGGTGGTCGATGTGCCGCAGACCGCCGAGCCCGGCGCCGGCACCGCCTTCGCCGTCTCAGACGACGGCGTCTGGATGACCGCCCGCCATGTGGTCGAAGGCTGCCGGCAGGCGGCGATCATGGTGGCCGACGGCCGCGGTGTGGACGCCCAGGTGTTCATCGACCCCCGCGGGGAAGCCGCCATCCTGATCACCGAAGGCGGCGCGCCCGCCCTGCCGCTGGGCCTCGACCGCACCCTGCGTCGGGGGGACCGCGCCTTCCATCCCGGCTATCCGCAGGGCCGGGCCGGCGAGGCCACTTCGCGCCTGCTGGGCCGGGAGAACCTGGTCGTGCGTGGCCGCGGCGCGCGCACCGAATCCGTGCTGGTCTGGGCCGAGACCGGGCGCACCGACGGCCTCACCGGCACGCTGGCCGGTCTGTCGGGGGCGCCGGCCCTGGACAGCGCCGGCCGGGTCATCGGCGTGACGGTGGCCGAGGCCCCCCGGCGCGGCCGGATCTACACCACCTCGCCCGAAACCGTGCTCACCGCCCTCACCGCGTCTGGCCATCGGGCGGCCAACTTCGCCGTGGGCGAGCCGGTGACGCCCGAAAACTATGGCCGGGTGGCCGACGACCTGCGCCGCGACCTGCGGGTGGCGCAGGTGATCTGCCTGGAAACCAACGACGGGGGCGCCACGCCGGCGCCCGACCCGTCCCCCGTCGGCATGCCGCAGCCCCAGGCGGCGCCGGAGATCAAGACGGCGCCGGAAACCACGGCTGAACCGGCCGGCGACGCTCAGCCGGCGGCGGCGTCTCCGGCCGGCTGAGCCTCGGGCTCGGCGGTTTCCGGCGAGCGGGGCTGCCGGGCCGCGACCATGAAGGCCAGGATGATCCCCACCACCCCGATCAGGGCGGAATAGACGAAGAACAGCACATAGCCGGCCCCCAGGGCCGCGGCGCTCACCCCGGACTTCTCGACAGCCGCCGCATAGGCCTCGGTGGGCAGGCCCACGAACAGGCCCTTGAGCGGCGCCAACAGCCCGCCGGCCTCGGCCGCCGCCGCCGAGCCCTCGACGATACGGCCCGACTGCGAGGCCAGCAGCTTGCCCGGCAGGGAATAGAAGGATGAAAACACCGCATACTGGGTGGCGGTGAAGCCATAGCCCGTCAGGCTCGACATATAGGCGATCAGGCAGGTGCCGGCGAAACCGCCGGCCACATTATCCACCCCGATGGCCACGAACAGGGCCGGCAGCCAGGCGCCCTTGATGGCCAGCCAGGCGAAGACGAGGTTGCTCAAGGGGCCGGCGAAGGCGCCGATCAGCATGGCCCGGATCAGCCCCAGGCGCGCCACGGCCAGGCCCCCCAGGAAGACCCCCAGCATGGACATGGCCACCCCGAACACCTTCCGCACCTCAGCGATCTCGGTGAGGGTGAAGCCCAGGTCCAGATAAAAGGGCGTCATGATGTTGAGGACGAAATCGGCCAGCCGATAGAGGCAGATCAGCGCCAGGATGAGCGCGGCGCTGCCGCGGTAGCGGTCGAAGAAGTCGATGAACGGATCGAACAGGGCCGCCGACAGATAGACGCCCGGCCGCGTCCGCAGGCCCGGCAGCGGAAAGGCCGCCAGCACGATCAGCCCGCCGCCGGCCAGCACCGCGCCCACCTGCAGGAAGGCGTTCCACGGCCGGGTGGTCCAGGCGGTGGAGAGGGATTCGGCCGCCTGAGTCTGGCCGAGGCTGGTCAGGGCGCCGGCCAGGAGGTCGGCCGAGCCGGCCAAGCCTGAGCCCAGGATGATCGCGCCGATCACCACCAGGCTGAGCCGCGCCAGCCACTCCGGCAACTCCAGGCCCGGACGGGCCGGCACGCCCTCCAGATTGATGGGCCGCAGGATGTGCTGCGCCTCCCGCGGGGCGCCGAGCACGCCGGCCACGCCCACCAGCATCAGGGCGGCCATCACCAGATAGGAGACGTTCCAGCTGTACTGCTGGGCGAGGATCAGCGGCACGGCGCCGGCGACGATGATGGCGATCCGGTAGCCCCACTGGTAGGCCGCCGCCAGGGCGCCCTGGCGGGTCTCGCCGGCCGCCTCGATGCGCCAGGCGTCGATGACGATGTCCTGGGTGGCGCCGGAAAAGGCCACCAGCACCGCCAGCAGGGCCATCATGCCGAGATTGCGCACCGGATCGCCCCCGGCCACCAGCCAGAGACCGATCATGATCGCCACCTGCGAGACCAGCATCCAGGAACGGCGATGGCCCAGCCGGTCGGTCAGCCACGGAATCTTGGTGCGATCTACCAGGGGCGCCCAGAGCAGCTTCATGGAATAGGCCAGGGTGGCCAGGGAGAAGATGCTGATCACCTGCAGCGACAGCCCCGATTCCCGCAGCCAGGCTGAGAGGGTGTCGAAGATCAGCAGGTTGGGCAGACCCGAGGCGAACCCCAGGGCCAGCATGATCAAGGCGCGGCGCTCGCCATAGACGGTCAGGGCCGACCAGAGGCTGGGCGTGGCGGCCGGCTCGGCGTCTGGCTGGCTCATGGTCTCTCCCCCCGAGCGGCGGGACGCCCCGCCGAGTCAGCCGAACTTGGCGCGCCCGGCCGGTTCCGTCCAGACCGCGCCGTCGACGGTCTTGCGCGCCCAGCGGGCCAGGGCCTGTCGCAGGGCGTCGGCGGCCAGGGGCTTGACCAGGAAATCGTTCATGCCCGCCGCCATGCAGGCCTCGCGATCCTCCTGGAAGGCGTTGGCGGTCAAGGCCACCACCGGGGTTTCGATGCCGGCCGCCCGCAGGCGCCGCGTGGTCTCCTCGCCGGGGATGTCGGGCAGGCGCATGTCCATCAGCACCAGCTCGTAGGCGCCGACCTTCAGGGCCGCGAGGGCCTCCTGGCCGGTCATGGCGTGGTCGACGCTGCAGCCTTCCCGGGTGAGCAGGGTGCGGGCGAGCAGGGCGTTGACGGGATTGTCCTCCACCAGCAGCACCCGGGCGCCCGGGGCTGCGGCCGGCGCCACCCGGTCGTCCTCTGGCCCGTGGGTCTGGTCGGGGGCGGTCTGCAGGGCGGCCAGCACCCGCTCGGCCAGGGAGGCGCGGCGCAGGGGCTTGATCAGATAGCCGCCGAAGCCCGAGGCGCGATAGCGGGCGATGCGGTCGCGTTCCTCCGGCGCCAGCAGGATGATGGCCGGGCGGTCGAAGGGTCGGCGCACCTTGCGCCCGCCGCGCCCCAGGGCATGGTCGAGCAGCAGGACGTCCTGCGGACCGGTCAGGGGCAGCAGGTCCTCCACATCGGCGGCGGTGACGGGCGTTCCGCCACAGGCCTCGATCTGGCGGGCGGCGGCCTGGCGGATGATCGGATTGGGCGAGGCGACCCCCACCTGCAGGCCCGCCAGGGGGGCTGGACCGCGGGTCCGGGACGCCTGGGTCTCCAGGGGCGCCTCGAACCAGAACACAGCCCCGCCCTCGGCGGCGGCCTCCACGCCCACCTCGCCGCCCATGGCCAGGGCCAGGCGTCGGGCGATGGCCAGGCCCAGGCCCGAACCGGTGAGCTGGTGGCTGGCCTCGGACTGGGCGAAAGCCTCGAAGATCAGGTCCCGGGCGGCGTCGCTGACGCCGGGGCCCGTGTCGGCGACGGTGAAGCGCCAGCGGCCCCCGCCGGCCGGGGCGGCGTCCAGCAGGACCCCGCCGCTGGCGGTGAATTTCACCGCATTGCCGGCGAAGTTCAGCAGGATCTGACGCAGGCGGCTCTCATCGGCCATCACCACGGCGCCGGCCGCCGGCGAGGCCCAGGCGATCTCCAGGCCCTTTTCGTGCGCCCGCGGGCTGAGCAGTTCGCAGACCGCCCGCAGCAGGGCCTCGATCTCCACCGGCGCCTCACGCAGCTCGATCTTGCCGGCCCCCAGGCGGGCGAAGTCGAGAAGTTCGTTGACCAGGCCCAGCAGGTGCTCGCCGGAGTCGCGCATGGCGCTGACATAGGCCCGCTGCTCGGCCGAGAGCCGCGTCCCTTCCAGCAGCCGCGCCATCCCCAGGACGCCGCTGAGCGGCGTGCGGAACTCATGGCTCAGCGCAGCCAGTTGCTCGGTGCTGATCTGTTCGCCGACGGGCTCGGCTGCGGGGCGGTCTTCGGCTTGGCGTCGCATGGCCGACACCCTGCGCGCAGAGCGTTTAACGGCCCGTCAAACGCCGGTCGCGGGTTTCAGTCGTCGTCGCGGCCCATCTCGCGGGCGAGCGCCAGCAGGGCCTGCCGGGCCCTGGCGCGGGGGATGGCGCGATAGGCTTCCAGCAGCTCCATGGCGCCGGGCGTCATCAGGGCCGAAAACGCCTCGTCGGGGGGACTTTCGCCGCCGGCCTCCTCGCCCACCAGCCAGCTCACCGTGGTCTGCAGGGCGCGGGCGGCGGCCACCAGGGTCGAGCCGGAGATGCGGTTGGCGCCGCGCTCGTACTTCTGGACCTGCTGGAAGGACACGCCCAGGTGATCGGCCAGATCGGATTGGCTGAGCGCCAGGGACCGGCGACGCGCCCGCACCCGGGCGCCGATCGCGCGATCGGCGGTGTCCACAAGCTCGGCCTCACGCAAACCCATATTCGGCTCCATACTGACGCTCAACCTCTGAGCGATCCTCTCCTGTCGCTATACGGACACCAAAGCGCGGTGGACGCAGACCAAACCTTGGCGTGTAGTATTTCCGATCGATGGGAATTGGCGGCATGACGGAACAGGTGGAACTTTTGACCGGGCGGGAGCGGGAGTGCCTGCGCCTGGTGGACCGGCATTTCAGCTCCAAGCAGATCGCCCGCGAGCTCGGCATGTCCAAGACCTCGGTCGACACCTATTGCGATCGCGCCCGGGCCAAGCTGGGGGTCGGCGACCGCTACCATGCCGCCCGCCTGCTGGCCGACCATGAACGGGCGTCCCTGATGGGGCGCGATCGTGTCCTGACCACGTCAGGACAGGACGCAGTCAGGACAGACGCCGCCGCCGGCCCATGGTCGGATCTGGCCTCATCAGGAGGCGAGACCCATGAAGCACTGGAACGGCCAGGACGGACGACCAGAGAACGAGCAGACCGCAGCCAACCGCGCGGCGGTGAACCGGGCCATCCATCTCAGGCGCGAAATCGAGGCGTTCGAGACAAGGTGGCCGACACCCTCGCCGCGGGGGGCGTCGATGCCGGGCTTCTGCTGGACCCAGCTGGAGCGCCAGCTGACCGATCTGGCGGCTTCGCCCACCCAGGCCGATATGGTCAAGCCGCTGATCTCGGCCACCCGCAAGCTGGCGGCCTTCAAGCCCCCGGAAATGGTGATGCGGGAAATCCTCTGCATCACCTGGGTGCTGCTGGACGAGAACTTCCACCCTGGCGAAGCGGACGCACAGATGGCCTAGGACCGGCTGCCCGGATCGGCCTGATCCTCGCCATCGCCATCGGTTCGGCCCTCGCCTTCGGGGGCGTCCTGGCGGGGCTTCAGGCCCTGAGCTCGCTGATCTGAAGCCGAGCCGCCTTCCCCGGCGGCGGACCACCCCGACCCATAGACCCCAACCCAAGACCCATCAGACCCGCGGCGCCCTGCGCGCGGGAAGGAGATCCCTCATGCTCAAGCAACGTCGTCAATACGCCGACCAGGTCGCCGCCAGCCTGTTCGAGGCCGAGACCGCCATCGACGCGGCCCTGGCCAAGACCGCCGCCCTGGCCGGCGTCATGCCGGGCCTGCGCGCCCAGGCCGGTCTCTCGGCCCTGATCGGCCAGGAAGCCGTCGAATGGACCAGCCGCTCCATCACCGCCCTGGCTGAGGCCCGCCGCGCCGTGATCGAGGCCCACAAGGAGCTCAGCCTGGCCCAGAAGCAGATCGGCCTTGGCGCGGTCATGTACGGCGACGGCGCGCCCAAGCCCAACGAGCCGGTCCGGGCGCCGAGCCTGCGGGCGGTGGGCGACATCAACGCCGCCTGATCGGCCGCGCGCGACCTTCAAGTCGGCTGGCAAGTCTTTTCGGCCGGCGCCTTCCAGGAGGCGCCGGCCTCTGCCACCCTGGCGGCCGGCCATAGCGGCGCCCGGGGATAGAGCTTGTACTTCGCCGTCCTGCCTCAGCAGATCTGGTTTGCGGCCATGGTCCTGGTGTCCGGCGCGGCCCTGTGGCGCGGCGGCGCGCCGGAGAAGCAGGCCGCGGTGGCCAATCTCGCCGCCTGGTTCCTCACCCCCCTGACCTATGACGCCGACGCCACCGGCCTCCAATGGGGGGTGCTGGGCGTGGACGCCCTCTTCCTGGGGTTCCTGCTGTGGCTGGCCCTGACCACCAACCGGCTCTGGCTGCTGTTCGCCACCGCCTTCCAGCTGCTGGGCATCCTCACCCACCTGGCCATGGTCGCCGACAGCGGCGTGCCGGCCCTGCCCTATCGCTGGGGCCTGGTGATCTGGAGCTATCTGGTCCTCGCCGCCCTGGGCGCAGGGACCCTCATCCACCGCCGTCAGCCGCTCAGGGCCGAGGCCGTCTCCAGTCCCACCCGGCGATAGATCAGCGCCTCGGCCAGGTGGACGCGGCGGACGTCTGGGGCGCCTTCCAGGTCGGCGATGGTGCGGGCCAGGCGCAGGGTGCGGGTCCAGCCGCGGGCGGTGAGGCCGGCGGCCTCGGCGGCCTTGGACAGAAGCGCCCGGGCCGGGGCGTCGAGATTGGCGATGGCGTCGAGCCGGTCGCCGGAGGCCTGGGCGTTCAGCGGCGCGGCGCTCTCACCAGCTTCGGCGGCGCGCACCAGCTGCACCTGCCGGGCCTGGGCCACCCGGGCGGCGGCCTGCGCCGTGCCCTGGGCCGGCGGCGGCAGGGCCATGTCGGCGGCGGTGACGGGGGGAACCTCCACCACCAGGTCCATGCGGTCCATCATCGGCCCGGAAATCTTGCGCTGATAGTCGCTCTGGCAGCGGGGCGCCCGGCCACAGGCGCCGCGGCCGGGTCCGCCGACCCCGCAGCGGCAGGGGTTCATCGCCGCCACCAGCTGGAACCGCGCCGGATAGCGCACATGGGCGTTGGCCCGGGCCACCACCACCTCGCCGGTCTCCAGGGGCTGGCGCAGGCTGTCCAGGGCCTGGGCCGAGAACTCCGGTATTATGTAGCAAGCACACCTAAAACGATGTAGATTGTCATCCTAAGAGGTGACACATGTCAGCGATTCAGAGGTGGCCCGCGAGGCGGGGCGGGGATAAAGGTGACAACCCCGAATTGTCGCCATACGCTCAAGCTATGGAGCGGGGACAACCATACATTCGACTTCGCCTTGAGGTGCCGGAAGCCATTGAGCTTGGCGACTTCGTCAGCGCCTTCACGTCCCTTGCCGGTGAGTACGACCGATACATGCGGGCGCAGCATCCGGACGCGGCGCCCGACGCCTCGCTGTATGTCAGTGAAGTGAGGAAGGGGAGCATCGAGGCGATCCTCATTCCGGTGCTCGCCACGCTTCCAGTCGTCGTAGAGGGCATGAGCCAAGCTCTGACGATTGAGGACTTCGTTCGACGCTACAGCTCCCGCATCAGCATGTTCCTTTGGCCTTCGCGGTCGCTGCCCGAGGATATCACCAAGGCTGAGCTGAAGGACTTCACAGAGCAGGTCGCCGCCATCGCCAGCGTGCCAGGCTCCAACATCGAGCTAGCCGCAATCGAGATTAAGAAAGGCGATCACGAAGTGAAGGCTGCGTTCAAGTTCGACACGACGCAAGCCCGCGCGATCGAAGAGAACGTCGCCATTGCGAAAAAGGAGCTTGAGCACCGCAGCCGCGCCGATCACGAGCGGATGCTTATGGTGTTCACTCGTTCCGATGTGACCACAGTCGCGGTCGGCAAGAGCACCGGCGAGCGGGTGAAGATCGAATCCCTGTCGGATCGCTCGCTTCCCCTGATTTACGCCTCAGAGCTGGCAGAAGAGCAGATCAAGCACGAGATCACGGAGGCCGAGGACAACGTGTTCAAGAAAGGCTTTGTGGTTGATGTGAACGTGGAGTCCCGACAGGGCCGCCCCGTGGCCTACCGCGTCACCGACCTACACCAAGTCATCGACCTTCCCGACAACGACGGCTAGTCGTCCAGCTTGACGCTGTGAGCCTCTACAGCGGCGAGGCACTGCAGCAGGAAGGCCGCTGTGAAGCCGCCTCGGCTGATCTTGTTGGCGATGTTGCGTTCGCTCTCCGGTATGCCCATCGCCGTCAGCTTCTCTGCGAGTTCGCGATAGCTCACGCCCCGACGCTTTAGCTCAGACTTCAGAAGGTTTTTCGCGCGAGCCGTCCAGTCGATGTCCGCCATGCGGGCTGTCTCCGGTTTCAATGTCGAATATCATCATATTCGATGTTTTCACCATTGACAACGATAGGCTTTATCCTCATATCTGGTGACAGTTACACCGGATATGATGATGTCTCAGCACTTTCTCCTTTCAGCCGCCGCCCGCACGCTCTCCCTGGCGAAGGTGATGCGTATGACCGACGAACAAGCCTTCGACGCCTTCCGCGCGATCCGTTGGGCTGACACTGATGGCGATGCGGTTTGCGGCAAGTGCGGCTGCTTCGAGTGCTACACCTTCAAGGCCCGCCGCATCTTCAAGTGCAAGGGCTGCGGTTCGCAGTTCAGCGTCACCAGCGGGACGATCTTTGCCAGCCGCAAAATGGACCTTCGGGACATCCTCGCCGCCATCGCGATCTTCGTGAACGGCGCCAAGGGCTACAGCGCCCTCCAGCTCTCCCGTGATCTGGATTGCCAGTACAAGACCGCCTTCGTCCTCGCCCATAAGATCCGCGAAGCCGTTGCTTCCGAACAGAAGGCCTCGGTTCTGGATGGCGAGGTCGAAGTCGATGGCGCCTACTTCGGCGGCTATGTGAAGCCCGCCAACCGCCGCGAGGACCGCAAGGACCGTCGCCGCAAGGTCCACCAGACCGGCAAGCGTCAGGTCGTCGTCGTGGCCCGCGAGCGCAACGGCGAAACCCTCACCCACGTCGCCAAGTCAGAAGCCGAGGGCGTCCCCTTCGTCCTGGGCGCCGTCGCCCACGGCTCCACCATCCACGCCGACGAAGCCTCGCACTGGGATAGCCTCGAAGCCCGCTTCCTGACGAAGCGCGTCAATCACTCCGTCGAGTACGCCAACGCGGAGAGCAACACGAACATGGCGGAAAGCTTCTTCTCCCGCCTGCGTCGCGCTGAGATCGGCACGCATCACCATATCGCGGGCCGCTACCTCGCCGCCTACGCGACCGAAATGGCGTGGCGCGAGGACAACCGCCGCGTTTCCAACGGCGAGCAGTTCTTGATGGTCGCGGGCGCCGCGATGGCGCATCCGGTTAGTCGCCAGTGGAAGGGCTACTGGCAGCGCTGATCTAGGTTATGGGCGGGCCATCATAGTCGGCGGGGGCATCAATGGAGCCCCAGCGCAGCGCGATCTCCTCACACGATACGGACATATTATCGAGGAGCATCTTATAGGAGTCCGGCGCCCGGTACGGCTTGCCGTTCATCACATCGATGGCCCAACAAAGCTTGGGGTCGGCCTTTCCTAAGAACCCAAGATGCTCAGTCGCAAAGCGAAGAGCGAGAACGGCCGCCACCTTACAGCGCTCAGCCCTTGCCGTGCCGGAAGTCTCGGTAGCCTTTGAGAAGAGGCAGATTACGCCGCCCACCATGTTCTCCCCGCCCTTGAGGCGATGAGTGGTGGCATCGAGCGCGACGCTGATTTCGACGCCCGAAATGTCCAGCTTCGGCTGTCCTGGCAATATCGGCCGACAATCAAGCTTATTAATCCCTATCGCCTGGATAGAGTTATGAAATGTCGTGATCGCTTCGATGGACCGGCGAGAGTCATCTTTGGTCCAGTCGCTCGCGTCTAACTCTTCCTCTCTTGCAGTAAGCGAGGCGATGCCTGCCGCAAGAATCCCCGCATCGCGCTCAGGGCTGCAGATGAACTTACCAATACTTTCCCGCGCACCCTTGTATTGCGCAACAATTATCGTGCGCGGAAACTTCGCATCCTTAATGATCCCTTTACGCCTTGTAGGCGAAGCCTTAAGATACTCGGATAGTTGGTTGGCTGATAGCCGCGGCTCGGGATTGTAGCGGTACTTAGGAGAAGGTTTCGCCATGGAAGATGTCTTTCTGTCGGCGAATATCGAGCAAGACCGGATGGTCTGCGTTTCGCCCATGAGCGCGAAGCTATACCGTGAGTCGGGCGGCCGTGGCCTTGGTGGCGATTTTGGGTACTTCGTGTACGAAGTTGACCTCAAGAACCCCAAGGCTGGAGTCGAGGTAATCGCTAAAGCCGCTTCGGCGGAGGCGGCGGTTCGGCTCTTCGATTTGCTTGTGTCGGGCGGGGCTCGGCCCGTCGCCGCTTAGGCTGGCGGCCCCAACGGACCCTTGGCGACCGCCCACTTCAATGGCAGCTTGGCCGGAAGCAACCGGGGGCCGCCATGAAAACGCTTCTCGCTCTGTGTCTCGTCGGGCTCATGTGGGCTGTAGCTGCGCCCGCATCCGCCCAACAGTGCCCGATGGGCTCCTACCCATGGGTGGACTCGTGGGGCAACAGCACATGCAAGCGCCACGGCGACGGAAGCACGGCGACAACCCAGGTCCCGCGCGGGATGACCTGCCCGATGGGCTCGTACCCAACGGTTGATAACTGGGGAAACAACATCTGCCGCACCCACAGCACGTCGAACCAGCCGCGCACAGACTACTACGACACCAGCAAGGGGTGCCCGATTGGAACCCACCAATCGATCGACAAGTGGGGAAACAACGTCTGCAAGAGGTTCTGAGGGCCAGGCAATCCGCCGGCCCCCCGGCTTGCCCCCGCGGCCTAGTCAGGATTTTCAGGTTGCGACGTTCACCGAACGGTCGCAAAACGAGAGTCGGGGGGTGCCGGGGGCAATGTCGCGATCGCTACTTCGGTTTATGCTGGATGCTGTCTATGTCCTGGCGTTTTTCGCCATCATGGCCGCCGCAGCTTGGATAGCTCATCAGCTTGCTCACCTCCTTCAGGTTGCCGGCGTCGATCCATCGATCGTGTGGATGGCCAAGCAGGTTGAGAGAGTGATTGCTGCCTTCGACGCCATCGGCGTTGTCTGCGGCGCCGGCTTTTCGCTCTATCGATTCATCAAAGCGCTCATTAGGGATGGCCAGGGTGATGCGCCATAGGCACACAATCCGTTCCGCCTTGCTTCTTGCGCGCACTGATTCGACAGCCGGGTCTTTCCGTGCAAAGTCAGCGGCTCTATTTGTAGGGCTTGGATGTGGCCAAATGACGGATCACCCTGGCGCGACTAGCGCTTTGCCCCTGCAACCCCACAGGACCTTACGACCTTGTAAAGGGTCTTCCCTTTACAGGGATGCTATTGGAAGGATCGGATAATGGCAGACGACGGCTCCATGAACATCAGGCCCAACCCCGAACCGGACACCGAAAGCCTCGCCGACGTGGCGCGCCATGAGTTGGCTCTGACGGCTCGCGCGTTCTTCGCGCCGGTCGTCGGGACTTACACTGTCATGCGCGGGCTACTCCTGCACGAGTATGGCGAGACCAAGCGCGACGAACCGACTCCGAAATCGCGAGAGGCGGCCTAGGCTGTAGGCCGCGCGGTTGCGCGTAGCTCTACCAACCGCCACCCCACCAGCCCTTCAACGTAGCCGTCCTGCGACACCAGCCCCTTTTCCATGAGCGCCCGTAACGTCGCCCCTATCCGCTTGGTGATGGTGACGACGGTCGAGTCCTTGGCGTCCAAGCCGCGATCCTGACACCACGCCAGGGCGATCTCCCGGCTTGTCAGGGGACGCTCTGCGGTTCGGAGCCTAGCGAGCACAAACCGCATGGACTGGCCCTTGGGCGCCCGGTGCATGGCCGCGTATCGCTTCCGGGCCTCTGGGGTGTTCTCAGGGTCGAAGATGCGGATCGCGGCTTCTAGGTGATCCACGTCAACCGTGATGGCCCGTATGTCGGCCTCTAGGCGGTCTCTCAGCTTCACCAGCTCGTCGCGCTTGGCGACCAGCCCCGCGACGGTGTTTGGACGCTCTATCTGCATATCCGATACATACCGCATCGGGGCCGGTGACGGTTATCCGGTTCTAGGTGTGTTTGCTACATAATGCCGGAGAACTCCGGCAGCTCGTCGAGGAACAGCACGCCGTTGTGGGCCAGGGAGACCTCGCCGGGCTTGGCCTTCAGGCCGCCGCCGGTCAGGGCGGCCATGCTGGCCGAATGGTGGGGGGTGCGGAACGGTCGCTGGCGGGTCAGCTCGCCCTTGGCGATGAGGCCGGCCACCGAATGGATCATCGAGGTCTCAAGCAGCTCGGCCGGCGACAGCGGCGGCAAGAGGCCCGGCAGCCGGGCGGCCATCATCGACTTGCCTGACCCCGGCGGCCCCATGAACAGCAGGTTGTGGCCCCCGGCCGCGGCGATCTCCAGGGCGCGCTTGGCGTTCTCCTGGCCCTTCACGTCGCGCAGATCAGGCGCGCGATCGCCCTCCACCACCGGGCCGGCGGAGGGCGGGGCCAGCATCTGGGTCCCGCGGAAATGGTTGATCAGGGCGATCAGGGAGGGCGCGGCCAGGATGCGGGTGTCGCCGGACCAGGCCGCCTCGGCCCCGCAGGCCTCCGGGCAGATCAGGCCCAGCTGCATGCCGCCGGCGGCGACGGCGGCGGGCAGGGCGCCGGCCACCTGGACGATGCGGCCATCCAGGGACAGCTCCCCCACCGCGGCCCAGCCGTTCAGGGCGTCGGGGGGAATGATGCCCATGGCCGACATGACCGCAAGCGCGATGGGCAGGTCGTAGTGGCTGCCCTCCTTGGGCAGGTCGGCCGGCGCCAGGTTGACGATGATGCGCCGGGCAGGAAGGGCGAGGCCGAGGCCGGCGAAGGCGGCGCGGACCCGCTCCCGGCTTTCGGCCACCGCCTTGTCGCCCAGACCCACCACCACGAAAGCCACGGCCCCGCCGGTAAGCTGGACCTCGACGTCCACCCGGCGGGCCTCAACCCCCTCGAAGGCGACTGTGACCACCCCCGCCACGGCCCATCTCCCATTCGGATCCCCTGCGCCAACGAGCGTCGTCAGGGGCGAATTTATCCACAGAGCGGCGCAGGGCGCGGCTCATACAAGGAACGAAGATAGAACCTAAGGGGAATAAAGCGCAATCCCTAAACTCAAGGTTACGCTTTTGAGGCTATACTATGCCTGCGCGCGGATGGCTTCCACACGCTCCCACATCCGTTCGGTGGCGTCCACGCCGGTGAAGGCCTGGAGCTGCCGCGCGCCGGTGGGCGAGGTCACATTGATCTCGGTGAGATAGTCGCCGATCACGTCGATGCCGACGAACAGCAGGCCGCGGGCCTTCAGCTCCGGGCCGATGATGTCGCACAGCTCGCGATCGCGGGCGGTCAGCTCGACGGCCTCGGCGCGGCCGCCGACCCGCAGGTTCGACCGGATCTGGCCGGCGCCCGGCACCCGGTTGATGGCCCCCACCGGCTCGCCGTCCACCAGCAGGATGCGCTTGTCGCCCTTGGAGACGGCGGGGATGAACTTCTGGGCGATGACCTGTTCGCGGCCGATCAGGGCGTGCAGCTCCAGCAGCGCGTCGAGATTGGGGTCGTCAGCCAGCAGGCGGGCCACGCCGGACCCGCCGCCGCCATAGAGGGGCTTCAGCACAATGTCGCCGTGTTCGGCGCGGAAGTCGTAGATGGCCTCGATGTCCGAGGTGATCAGGGTCGGGGGCTGGACGCCGGGGAAGCTGGTGACGAACAGCTTTTCCGGCGCATTGCGCACCTCGGTGGGATTGTTGACCACCAGGGTCTTGGGGTGGATGGCGTCGAGAATGTGGGTGGCGGTGATATAGGCCATGTCAAAGGGCGGGTCCTGCCGCAGCAGCACCACGTCCATCTCGGCCAGGTCCCGGCGCTCCCACGCCCCGAAGGTCGCGTGGTCGCCCTTGACGTCCTGCACCTTCACCGACCGGCCCCGGGCCATGGCCTTGCCGCTGTCCAGGGACAGGCGGTCGGGCGTGTAGACCCAGAGGCTGTGGCCCCTGGCCTGGGCGGTGAGCATCATCAGGAAGGTCGTATCCCCCGCGATGTTGATCGATTCGAGCGGGTCCATCTGGACGGCGACCTTCAAGGCCATGGCGGGCTCCCCGTGAGACATGCGGCCTTCGACGACCGGGCTTCGGACATAGGCGGGCCAGGCGTCGAACGCCAGACGCCGATGCGTGATCGGTGAGCATCAGTTGATCTTCAGGCGTACGCGCTCGCGCTGGGCCCGGGCCGCCAGGGCCGCCCCGTGGTCCAGTTCGCTGGCCCGGCCCAGGGCCTCCAACGCGCCGGCCAGGGCGTGCTTGAGGAAGTCGGGGGCGGCGTGCTTCGGTTCGCCAATGCCGAGGCTGATGGGGCGGTGGGCGGGCGAGGGCGTGACGCCCGCGAAGAGCTGGCGCAGCCGC
>Ga0207884_1000527_pt1 | contig 22149 bp, 17 predicted proteins | sample MalvirmetaMSP144_FD_184236 | JGI IMG/M metagenome (GOLD analysis project Ga0207884, IMG submission 184236) | Marine viral communities from the Deep Pacific Ocean - MSP-144 (SPAdes) | ecosystem: Environmental > Aquatic > Marine > Oceanic | place: Pacific Ocean | collected 2011-07-08 | reverse complement strand
GGCGGCCGACACCTCGATCTCCGGCAGCAGGGGAAGATCGTTGGGGCGGGCTGGGCGGACGATCATCCGGCTCATGGCCCGACAGCCACCGGCGTGTCGGAGCGACCGCCCCATTCGCTCCAGGAGCCGTCATAGATCGGGACCTGCTCCACCCCCAGCCGCGCCAAGGCGAGCGCAAGAACCGCGGCGCTCACCCCTGACCCGCAGGTGGCGATGATCGGACGCTCCAGGTTGACGCCGGCCACGGCGAAGGCGCCGCGCAGTTCGTCTGGCGACCGCAGGGTTCCATCAGCGGCGACCACGGCGTTCCAGGGCAGGTTGCAGGCGCCAGGCATGTGGCCGCTGCGCAGACCCGCTCGCGGCTCGGGAACCTCCCCCATGAACCGCCCGGCCGGGCGGGCGTCAAGCAGCTGGACCGCGGGGTCGTCCAGGGCCTGACGCACATCCTCCAGGCTGCGCACCAGTTGGGGCCGCAGTCGCGCCGCGCTCTCGACCGGCTTGGGTGCGGGATCGCCGGTCTCGATCGGCTGGCCGGCCGCCCGCCAAGCTTTCAGGCCGCCGTCCAGCACGGCGACCTTGTCGAAGCCCATGACCCGGAGGGTCCACCAGACCCGCGGGCTGGAGAAGATGCCGTGGCCGTCATAGACGACGATCTGATGCGATGGACCCAGGCCCAGCTGCGAGGCGGCCGCAGCGAAGGCGGCCTGGGGCGGCAGCATGTGCGGGAGGTCGGTCTCCGGATCGGAGATCAGGTCGATGTCGAAGAAGACCGCGCCGGGAATATGCCCCTGGCGGAATTCCTCCAGGCCGGGCCGCTGCTCGGCCGGCATGTACCAGGTGGCGTCGACCACCCGCAGGTCGGGATCAGCCAGGCGCTGGGCCAGCCAGTCGACAGAGACAAGGGGACCGGTTTCCACGACTAGAGCCAGGCCGGAACGGGAAGGCCTTTTTCCGTGAGGAAGGCCTTGTTGAAAATCTTGCTCTGATAGCGCGCGCCCTGGTCGCAGAGGATGGTCACGATGGTGTGGCCAGGCCCCAGGTCCCGGGCCATCCGGATGGCGCCGGCCACATTGACGCCGGTGGAGCCGCCCATCACCAGGCCCTCGTGCTCCACGAGATCATAGATCACCCCCAGCATCTCGTCGTCGGCGATGCGGTAGGCATGGTCGACCTTCAGGCCCTCAAGATTGGCGGTGATCCGGCCCTGGCCGATGCCTTCGCTGATCGAGCCGCCCTCGGACTTGAGCTCTCCGGTCGTGTAATAGGAATAGAGCGCCGCACCATAGGGATCGGCGAGGCCGATCTTCACATCGGGCCGCTGGGTCCGCAGGGCCTGGGCCACCCCGGCCAGGGTGCCGCCGGAACCCACGGCGCAGATGAAGCCGTCCACCTTGCCGTCGGTCTGGGTCCAGATCTCCGGACCTGTGGTCTCGGCATGGGCCTGGCGATTGGCGACATTGTCGAACTGATTGGCCCAGATGGCGCCGTTGGGCTCGGTGGCCGCCAGCTCCTCGGCCAGGCGGCCGGAATAGCGCACATAGTTGTCGGGGTTGGAGTAGGGGACCGCGTCCACCTCGACCAATTCGGCCCCGAACAGGCGGATGGCGTCCTTCTTCTCCTGGCTCTGGGTCCGGGGGATGACGATGGTGGCGCGATAGCCGAGCGCCTTGGCGACCATGGCCAGGCCGATGCCGGTATTGCCCGCCGTCCCTTCCACAATGCGCCCGCCGGGCCGCAGCAGGCCCTTGGCCTGCGCCTCGCGCACGATGTAGAGCGCCGCGCGGTCCTTGACCGACTGGCCGGGATTCATGAACTCCGCCTTGCCCAGAATCTCGCAGCCGGTCAGTTCGCTGGCCCGGCTGAGGCGGATGAGCGGCGTGTCGCCGATGGTGTCGAGAACGCTGTTTGCGACGGTCATGGGCCGCTACTTAAGCGCGGCATAGGCCCACGAACAGGGGCAAGCGGCCCGCGCGCTCAGCTTTTCGACAGGCTGAGCTGGACCACATCGGTGCGCGCGGTGCGGAAACCGGCCTCGCAATAGGCCAGATAGAAGCGCCACAGCCGCCGGAACCGCTCGTCAAAGCCGTTCTCGCGGATTTCCGGCCAGGCCGCCTCGAACCGGCGGGTCCACTCGGCGAGCGTATCGGCATAGTCCTGGCCAAAGCGGCTTATGTCGCGCCAACCCAGGCCCGCCGCCCCAGTCTCCTGGCGCAGGCGCGCCTCGCTGATCAGCATGCCGCCCGGAAAGATGTAGCGCTGGATGAAGTCGGCACGGCGGCGATAGCCCTCGAAGAACTCATCCTGGATGGTGATGATCTGCAAGCCGGCCAGGCCGCCAGGCTTCAGCACCTCGGCGATCTTGCTGAAATAGCTCGGCCAGTATTTTTCACCGACCGCCTCGAACATCTCGATGGAGGCGACCCGGTCATAGGCGCCGTCCACATCACGATAATCCACCATGCGGATCTCGGCCCGCTCGGCCAGGCCCTGGTCAAAAATGCGCTTGGCGGCGAAGTCGTACTGTTCCTTGGAGATGGTGATGGCCGTCACCTTGGCGCCGACGGTCTTGGCGGCGTATTCGGCGAAGCCGCCCCAGCCGCAGCCGATCTCCAGCACATGGTGCTGCGGCTCCAGGGCCATCTGCTGGGTCAGCAGGCGGTACTTATTCTGTTGCGCCGCGGCCAGATCCTGACCCGCATGGGCGTAGCGGGCCGCCGAATAGGTCATGGTGGCGTCCAGCCACCGGGAATAGAAGGCGTTGCCCAGGTCGTAGTGGGCGTGGATGTTCTTCTTGGCGCCGGCGCGGCTGTTGTCGCGGAACACGTGCAGGATGCGGTTCAGCACCCACATCAGAGGCGCGCCCAGGGCCAGACGCTCGATCTTGTCGAAGTTCAGGCTGAAGGCGCAGAGCAGGGCGGCCATGTCCGGCGTATCCCACTCCTGGGCCATGAACCCCTCGGCGAACCCGATATCGCCGGCCGCCAGCACCCGGTTCATGAAGGCGTAGTCGCGCACCACCAGCCGACCGCTGGGACCGGGCTCCGCCCCGACGATGGTGAGTTCCTTGCCGTTCGGCAGGACAAAGGTGAGCTGACCCACCGTCCAGTTCCGGGCCAGGAGCCCAAGGGCGCTTCGGAAGGCGGTGGTCGAACCTGACAGTTCTGGCGCACGGCGCAGGGCGCCCGGCGTGTGGGCCAGATCGGCCAGGGATGACGAGTCGTGGGCGATAGTCATCTTCGCTTACCCCTCGTGTCTTTCGTACAATAACATGCAAACACCGACGGGCGACTCCAAGCCGGAGCCAAGTTTACGGCTGAGCCCAGGTCCCGGACGCAAACCCCTGTGCGCCGGCGCCGGATTTCAGGCTTGTGAAGCCGCCGGACGGGCGCCACTTAGGCCCGATCCGCAGACCTCAGGAGGATCGTATGGCCGCGCTCGAGCTCAAGACGTGGAACCTCGCCATCGGCGCCGATCAGCCCCTGGTGGTGATCGCCGGCCTCAATGTGCTGGAGGATCTGGAGCTCGCCCGGGATGCGGCGCGACATCTGAAAGCCGTCTGCGCCGAGCTTGGTCTGCCCTATGTGTTCAAGGCCAGTTTCGACAAGGCCAACCGCTCTTCGATCCGCAGCTATCGCGGGCCCGGTCTTGAGGAGGGTCTGAAGATCCTCCGCCAGATCAAGGACGAGTTCGACGTTCCGATCTGCACCGACCTGCATGAAATCAGCCAGGCCCAGCCCGTGGCGGCGGTGGCCGACCTCGTCCAGATCCCGGCCTTCCTCTGCCGCCAGACCGACCTGGTGGTGGCCACCGCCGAGGCGACCCAGGCGGCCGGCGGGCTGCTGCACGTGAAGAAGGGGCAGTTCCTGGCGCCTTGGGACTGCCGCAACATCCTCGACAAGATCAAGGAGGCGGTCGGCGTCGACATGACCATCCTGTGCGAACGCGGGGTCAGCTTCGGCTACAACAACCTCGTGGTGGATATGCTGGGCATCGCCGAGATACAGGCCCTGGGGGCGCCGGTGACCATCGACGCCACCCACGCGGTCCAACTGCCCGGCGCCAATCCGAAGTCCAACGGCGCCTCCACCGGCGGGCGTCGCGAAGGGGTGCCGATCATCGCCAAGGCTGCCGTGGCGGCCGGCGCCGACGGCGTCTTCCTGGAGTTCCACCACGATCCCGACCGCGCGCTCTGCGATGGCCCGAGCTGCCTGCCGCTCAGCCAGGCCGAACCGCTGCTGCGCACGCTGGCGGCCGTGCGCGCTGCGGTCCAGGCCTGAGCCCCGTGGATCTCGCAGCGCTCCAGCACTTGTTTTCGGCCATTCCCGGCGTCCGGGTGGCCTGCGTCGGCGACCTTATGGTGGATCGCTTTGTCTATGGAGATGTGAGCCGGGTGTCGCCCGAGGCGCCGATCCCGGTCCTGGCCCGTCGGCGGGAGCTGGTGATGCTGGGGGCGGCCGGCAATGTCGCCCGCAACGTCGCCGCGCTCGGTGGACATGTCTGCCTGGTGGGCCTGGTGGGCGGCGACGGCGAGGGGCACGAGGCCTTGAGGCTGGTCTCTGACGAGACGGGGGTGGAAGGCTTCATCGTCAGCGATCCGGATCGCCCCACTACGCTCAAGACCCGGTTCGTCTCCGGCGGCCAGCAGTTGCTGCGGGTGGACAATGAAGTCGCCACCCCGGCCCGGGGCGAGGTCGAGGACCGCCTGGTCCGCACGATCCGCGACGTCGCCGCCGATGTGGGGCTGATCCTGCTGTCAGACTACGGCAAGGGCGTGGTGACGCCGGCGGTGATCGCCGCCTGCCGCGCCGCCGGCGCCCGGGTGATTGTCGACTCCAAGGCCAGGTCCTTCGCCCAGTATGGCGCGGTGGACATCATCAAGCCCAACGCCGCTGAGCTGGCCCACGCCACCGATATGGCGACCGACACGGACGAGGAGATCACCGCGGCCCTGGCACATGCGCTCAGCCTCTGTGAGGCCAAGGCGATCCTGGTGACCCGCTCGGCCAAGGGCATCTCCCTGGCCGTTCGTGGCGAGGCTGTGCGGCATTTCGCCGGCGCGCCCAAGGAGGTGTTCGACGCGTCCGGCGCAGGCGACACGACCCTGGCCGCCCTGGGACTGGCGCTGGCGGCGCAGGCCTCGATGGAGGACGCGGTCGCCTTCGCCATGCTGGCCTCCGGGGTGGCGGTGGGCAAGGCGGGCACCGCCGTGGTCACGCCGGCCGAGCTGATGGAGGCGACCCTGGCCGCCCACATGGCGCCGGCCGAGGCCAAGGTCGCCACGCCCCTGCGCATGGCCGAGGAGGTCGCCCGCTGGAAGGCCAAGGGCCTGCGGGTCGGCTTCACCAACGGCTGCTTCGACATCCTCCACAAGGGCCATGTGGCCTATCTGGATCAGGCCCGCAGCTGGTGCGACCGACTGATCGTCGGGGTCAATGATGACGCCTCGGTCAAACGCCTGAAGGGCGAGGGGCGGCCGGTCAACGATCTGGAGAGCCGCGCCATCGTCCTGGCGGGCCTGGGGTCGGTGGACCTGGTGGTGCCCTTCGAGGAAGACACGCCCATGAAGCTCATCGAGGCGGCCAAGCCTGACGTGCTGGTCAAGGGGGCCGACTATTCCGAGGACCAGGTGGTCGGCGCCGCGCAGGTGCGGGCCTGGGGCGGCGAGGTGAAGCTCGCCCAGATCGTCCAGGGCTTTTCCACGACGGCCGCGATTTCCCGCATGCAGGACAAGCCATGAGCCGCCGCATCGTCTTCGTCACCGGCGGCGCCGGCTTCATCGGCTCCAACATCGCGGCGCGACTGTGTGAAGATCGCAGCCTGGAGGTGGTGGTCTGCGACCGGCTAAGGGAGGCCGAGCTTGGCAAGTGGCGCAACATCGCCAAGCATCCCATCGCCGACTTCGTGGCGCCCGAGGCCATGTTCGACTGGCTGGAGGCCCACTGGAGCGACGTGGAGTTGGTGGTCCACATGGGGGCGGTGTCCTCGACGACCGAGCCGGACGCCGACAAGATCATCCATTCGAACTTCACCCTGTCGCGAGATCTGTTCGCCTGGTGCGCGGAGCGCCAGCGGCGGTTGATCTATGCCTCATCGGCCGCCACCTATGGCGACGGCGCGCTCGGGTTCGACGACGACAACAGCTTCGAGGCCCTGGCGGCCCTGCGGCCCCTGAACACCTATGGCTGGTCCAAGGCGCTGTTCGATCTGCATGCGGTGCGGCAGGCGGCCCGCGGCGTGGCGCCGCCGCAGTGGGTGGGCCTGAAGTTCTTCAACGTCTACGGCCCCAATGAGGGCCACAAGCACGGCATGAAGTCGGTGGCCGCCCAGATCTGGCCCAAGGTCAGGGCTGGCGAGACCGTCCAGCTCTTCCAGTCCCACCGAGCCGACGTGGCGCATGGCGGCCAGCTTCGCGATTTCGTCTATGTCCGCGACGTCGCCGATGTGGTGGCCTGGCTGGCGGCCCATCCTCAGGTGAGCGGCGTCTTCAATCTGGGCTCCGGCGAGGCGCGGTCGTTCGCCGAGATGGCGCAGGCGGTGTTCGCCTCAGCCGGTCAGGCGGCGGACATCGCCTATATCCCGATGCCCGAGGCGATCCGCGAGCGCTATCAGTACTTCACCGAGGCCCAGATGGGCCGCCTGCGCCAGGCGGGTTATGACGCCCCCTTCACCAGCCTGGAGGCGGGGATCGAAGACTACGTTCAGGGCTACCTGGCCAAGGCCGACCCCTATCGTTGAGGCGCTTCCACGGCCGGACGGGACTGTGAGATAAGCCTCGACATGGCCGAGACCTCCCGTCGCACCCGAATTCTGTTCGCCGCCATCGCGGTCACGGTCGTCGCCGTGCTGGCCGCCGGCGCGATGGTCTGGCGCGACGACATCCTGCGCACCGGCCTCGATCCCAAGGAGCCGTTCCAGACCTATGACCCGCCGCCGGCGCCGGACTATGCCAGCCGCGAGTCCTGGAGCCTGCTGCCGTCCCAACCGCAGACCTGGGCGGACGATGATCCGGCCGCCGATGTCTTTTTCGTGGGGCCGACCATCTATGACGGCGGCGCGCACTGGAACGCGCCGATCGGTGAGGCGCGCTCGGACGCCTTCTTCCGCCGGACCATCGGGCCGAACTATGTGGGGCCGTTCGTGCGGGTCGGCCGGGTCTTTGCGCCTCGCTACCGCCAGGCCAGCCTCTATTCGATGCTCACCCTGCGCGATGACGCCCGCGAGGCGCGGCGGTTCGCCTATGGCGATGTGCGCCGGGCCTTCCGGCATTACATGGCCACCTATAATCACGGCCGTCCCTTCCTGATCGTCGGGGTCGAGCAGGGCGGGGCCCTGGCCTCTCGCCTGCTGGCCGAGGAGGTCGCGGGCGATCCGGACATCCAAAGCCGGCTCGTGGCGGCCTATCTGATCCAGACCGCCGTTCCGGCCGATGCGCCGCCGATCCCTCTGTGCGCGAGCCCGACCGAGCCGCATTGTCTGGCGGCATGGATGTCGGCCTATGAAGGCGACCGCGAGCGAGCGCAGCAACTGCGGGATCGGTCGCTGGTCTGGACCCGGGATGGCGAGCTCGCCAACCTGTCGGGGCCGGCGGCCTGCTACAATCCGATCCTTGGACAGGTGAGCGATGCGGTCGCCCCGGCGCGACTGGCGCGCGGCGCCACCAACGCCACGGGCCTGGAATGGGGCGCTCGGCCGGCGTTGCAGAGCCGTCAGGTCAGCGCGCGCTGCGAGAACAGCGTCCTGCGGGTTTCCCGGCCGCGCTCGGCGGTCTTCCGCCCCACGGGGTCGTGGGCCAATCGCCGAAAAATGCCTGGATACAATCTGTTCTACAGCGATCTTGAAGCCAATGCCGAGGCGCGGCTGAACACCCTGATGGCCGATCCCGACTTCGCCCACGCTGCGCGCCCGATCCCCAGGGGCGTCGAGATCAGCGCCTCGCCAGTCCACCGTATCGATTGAGCCGCTTCAGCCGGCGTCCTGCAGCGTGGATTGCGCCTGCCAGTCAAACAGGGCCTGCAGTGTTTGCAGGGCCTTGCCGCGATCAGAGGTGAGGCCTGGGTCCCGGGCCAGGATCAGGCGGGCGTCGTCGCCGGCCGCGGCGATCAGGTCGCGATGGGCCATGGGATCGGCGAACACATAGGCGGGGAAGCCGCTCTGCCGCAGGCCCAGGGGATCGCCGCCGCCACGCAGCTCCAGATCCCGTTCGGCGATCAGGAAGCCGTCATCGGTGCGCCGCAGGATATCGAGCCGCTTCTGACCAGCCTCGGAGAGCGGCGGGTCATAGAGCAGCACACAGGCGCTTTCAGCCTTCCCCCGGCCGACCCGACCCCGAAGCTGATGGAGCTGGGCCAGACCGAAGCGCTCGGCCTGCTCGATGACCATGATGGTGGCGTTGGGCACGTTCACGCCCACCTCGACCACCGTGGTGGCCACCAGCACCGACAGCTCGCCCTGGGCGAAGCGCGCCATGACGGCGTCCTTCTCGGGGCCTGCCATCTTGCCGTGGACGAGGCCGACGCTGGGGCCGATCCGCTGGCGAAGTTCGCCGGCCCGACGCTCGGCGGCGGCCAGATCGGTCTTTTCCGACTCCGACACCAGCGGGCAGATCCAGAAGGCCTGGGCGCCGGCGGCGACCACGGCCTTCAGCCGCGCCTCGACCTCAGCCATGCGGCCCATGGGAATGGCCCGGGTGGCGACCGGTGTGCGGCCCGGCGGCTTTTCGTCGATCCGCGAGACGTCCAGATCGCCGAAGACGGTCAGTTCCAGGGTGCGGGGGATGGGCGTCGCCGACATGGCCAGCAAATGTGTGGCCTGACCCTTGGCCTGCAGGCGCTGGCGCTCGGCCACCCCGAACCGGTGCTGCTCGTCGATGACCGTCAGCCGCAGGTCATGGAAGACGACGTCGTTCTGGAAGAGGGCGTGGGTGCCGACGGCGACCTGCACAGCCCCGCTGGCCAGGGCACGCAGTTTTTCGGCCCGGGCGCCGCCCTTGTCCCGGCCCGTCAGCAGCACGGCGGCCAGGCCCTGCGCCTCCAGCGGCGCGGCCAGGGTCTCGAAGTGCTGACGCGCCAGGATCTCGGTGGGAGCCATCAGGGCGCTCTGGCCGCCGGCCTCGGCCACATCGGCCATGGCCAGCATGGCCACGACCGTCTTGCCCGAGCCCACATCCCCCTGCAGCAGGCGCGACATGCGCTCGCCACAGGCCAGGTCGGCGCGGATGTCAGCCAGGGCCCGGGCTTGGGCGCCGGTCAGCTGGAAGGGCAGGGCCGCCGCCAGGGCTTCGGCCAGGCGGCCGGCGGCGATCGGCGGGGCGGGCTCGGCGCGGCGCTCGGCCTTGCGCTGGCCCATGGCGAGCTGGTGGGCCAGCAGCTCGTCGAAGGCCAGGCGCTGGCGATGGGGCGCCTGGGCGGTGAGGTCAGCTTCGCTTTCGGGCGCATGCAGGCGGGCCAAACTCTCCCGCCATGTCCCCCAGCCCTGACGGGCCAGCCAGGCGGGGTCCTGCCACTCCGGCAGTTCGGGACACCGCGCCAGGGCGTCCAGGGCCAGGCGCCGCACCGTGCGGGCGGGCAGGCCGGCCGTGGCCGGATAGACGGCCTCGACCTCGGGGATCTGGTCGGCCTTTTCCACCGGGACCAGATAGTCCGGGTGGGCGATCTGGATCTCCGAGCCGAACCGCTCGACCTTACCGCTCACCAGCCGCTGGGCGCCGATCGGGTGCTGGGCCTCGATACGGCCGCCCAGGCCGCCGAAATATACCAGGGTCAGGAATCCTGTGCCGTCGAAGGCGCGCACCCGCCAGGGCTGGGAGGGGTTCCGCGGCGGCTGATAGGCCTCGATGGTCACCGCAAAGGTCTGCACCGCCCCTTCCAGCGCAGCCTCCACCCGGGCCGGATGGCGATGGATCAGACTGTGGGGCGCCAGGAAGGCCACATCCCGGACGATGGGTCCCGCCAGCTTTTCCAGCAGGGGCGCCACCCGCGGTCCCACACCCTTCAGCGTGTCGATCGGGGCGAACAGGGGGTAGAGAATCTCCGGGCGCATGGCCAGGACCATAGCGCGACCGGGCGCCCGGCGCGCGGTGGACGCTGCCCCTTGGCTGTGCTGATCTCGCAGCGACGCGCACGCGGGCTGGGAAGTGGCATGAGACACGTAATGGCGGGTGTGGCCCTGGCGGCGATGCTGGGCGGATGCAACCCTGCGGAAGACGGGCAAGGCCCAGCGGCGCCAGCCTCGCCTGCGCCAGAGACGACCGTGGACGCGCCGGCCCCGCCAGCCGAATTGACCGAGTTCAGCCACGTGCAGGACGAGAACCTGTTCGGCTATTACATGCCGACCCAGGAGGTCGTGATCGGCGACCTGCGACTGGATCACATCCATATCGGCGGCGAGATGGAGTTCATGGCCTGGGAGCAGGGCGAGCGGATGGAGACCTATGCGCCGGTCATGCTGCAGTTCTCCGACGTCTCCAGCCCCCTGGTGACCAACGAACTTGGCCAGGAAACCCACACCCGGCAGGTTCGCGTCCTGCCGAGCGCCTACAAGCTAGGGGCGGGCGAGCTTCGGTTCGTCGGCTCGGCGCCGGATATCGGCGTGGTCCAGCTCGACGGCCGGCTTGATCTTGACCAACTGCGCCAGACCCAGGCCGCCGGGCCGAGCGGCGAGGGCCAGGCGCCCGTGCTGCGGGTTGCAGGCCAGATCGGGTCCGAGCGCCTGGAGAACCTCGCCTTCTTCTGGTTCGGAGGCGATTGATCGCCGATGGGTGCTGGCGCCCGGAAGGCCGGCGCTCTATATCCGCGGCCTCAATGTCTGACGCACACGCCATCCGACTGAAGCGCCTCAAGTTCCGAGCCTGGCATCGGGGCTTTGTCGAAGCCGACCTCATCCTGGGGCCGTTCGTGGACAACCATGCCCGCGACCTGAGCGAAGCCCAGCTCGACGCCCTCGAGCATCTGCTGGATCAGCCCGACCAGGACATCTATGCCTGGATCGTCGAGAGGGTTCCTACGCCAGCTGAATTCGACGGCGAGATCATGAACATGATCAAGGCGTTCCGGGATGTCGCTCACAAGTCGCTTGGCGCGCCCCATGGCGGCTGACGGCGCAGGCCCGAGCGCCACCCAGCTCAAGCGCATCAACACCGATCCCGAGCGCATCGACCTGGTCGGCGCGCCGGAGGGCTATGACGCCCTGGTGATGTCCGACATCGTCCGGGCCCGGGGGGCTTTAAGCGTCTTCATCGCCCGCGACACCGCCCGGATGAGCGCGTTCGCCGAGGCCTTCGCCTTTTTCGCCCCGGACGTGGAGGTCATGCGTCTGCCGTCGTGGGACTGCCTGCCCTATGACCGGATCGGGCCGTCTCCGGGCATCGCCGCCCAGCGGATGACGACCCTGGCGCGGCTGGCCAGCGGCGGCTTCGAGACCAAGAAGCCGGCCCTGCTGGTGGCGGCCATCCCGGCGATGATCCAGCGGGTCCCGCCCCGGTCGGCCGTGGAAGCGGCCTCGTTCAGCGCCCATGTGGGCCGCCAGGTGCTGATCGCCGACCTGGAGCGCTACTTCGCCGTCAACGGCTACCAACGGGCCTCCACCGTGTCGGAGCGCGGCGAGTTCGCCATCCGCGGCGGGGTCATCGACGTGTTTCCGCCCTCGGCCGAAGAGCCGGTGCGCCTGGACCTGTTTGGCGACATCCTGGAATCCATCCGCGCCTTTGATCCCGAGAGCCAACGCTCGACCCGACAGCTGACCGAGGTGCGGCTGCTGGCGGTGAGTGAGGCCCTGCTGGACGCCGAGGCGGTGTCCCGGTTCCGCCGCGGCTATATCGAGGCCTTTGGCGCCGCGGGTGATGATCCCCTCTACGCCACCGTCAGCGAGGGCGGCCGCCGCGCCGGCATGGAGCACTGGCTGCCGCTCTACTATCCCGCGCTCGAGACCGTGTTCGACTATCTGCCGGCCGGAACCCTCATCGGCGTCGATCACCTGGCGCCCGAGGCCCGCGACGAGCGCCTGGCCATGGTGCAGGACGCCTATTCGGCCCGGGCCGAGGCCGGTCGCAAGTCCAACTATAGGCCCCTGCCGCCCGAGCGCCTCTATCTGGACGCCGGCGAATGGGAGCAGGCCCTGGCCGTGCGGCCCAACCGCCGGTTCTCGGCCTTCAACGCCGTCGAGGGCGAGCAGGTCATCGACCTCGGCGCCCGGGCAGGCCGCAGCTTCGCGCCGGAACGGCAGCGTGACAGCGTCAACCTGTTCGAAGCCACGGTGGACCACGCCAAGGCCCTGAGCGCAGCGGGCAAGCGGGTGCTGTTCGCCTCCTGGAGCGAGGGCGCCTCGGAGCGGCTCGGCGGCATGCTGGCCGATCACGGCCTGTCGAAGATCTCGCTGGCGCCCTACTGGCAGGCGGCCAAGGCGGCGGATCCGAAGACGCCCCAGCGCGTGGTGCTGCCGCTGGAGGCCGGGTTCGAGACCGACAAGCTGGCCGTCATCTCCGAGACCGACATCTTGGGCGACCGCTTGGCGAGGCCGCGCAAGCGCCGTCGGGCGGCCAACTTCCTGGCCGAGGCCTCGGCCCTGACGCCGGGCGACCTGGTGGTGCATATCGAGCACGGCATCGGCCGCTATGAGGGCCTGAAGACCCTCGACATCCAGGGCGCCCCCCACGACTGCCTGGAACTGCAGTACGGCGGCGAGGCCAAGCTCTATCTGCCGGTCGAGAACATCGACCTGCTGAGCCGCTATGGGGCCGAATCTGACGGCGTGGTCCTCGACCGCCTGGGCGGCGCCGCCTGGCAGGCCCGCAAGGCCCGCGCCAAGGAGCGGCTGCGCGAAATGGCCGGCGGCCTGATCCGCATCGCCGCCGAGCGGGCCATGAAGTCCACGCCCGGCATCGATCCGCCGCAGGGCGTGTTTGACGAGTTCTGCGCCCGCTTCCCCTATGAGGAGACCGAGGACCAGCTGAACGCCATCGGCGACGTGCTGACCGACCTGGGATCTGGCCGGCCGATGGATCGCCTGATCTGCGGCGATGTGGGCTTCGGCAAGACCGAAGTCGCCCTGCGCGCCGCCTTCGTCGCGGCCATGAGCGGCCAGCAGGTGGCGGTCGTCTGTCCCACGACCCTGCTGGCGCGGCAGCATTTCAAGACCTTCGAAGCCAGGTTCCAGGGCTGGCCGGTCAAGGTGCGGCGCCTGTCGCGCCTGGTCCCGCCCAAGGAGGCGGCTGAAACCCGCGAGGGCTTGAAGACCGGCGAGATCGAGATCGTCGTCGGCACCCATGCGGTCTTGTCCAAGCAGGTCGGGTTCAGGGACCTCGGCCTGGTGATCGTCGATGAGGAGCAGCACTTCGGGGTCAAGCACAAGGAGCAGCTCAAGGAGCTGCGCGCCGATGTGCACATGCTGACCCTGACCGCCACGCCGATCCCGCGCACCTTGCAGATGTCGCTGTCAGGCATTCGCGAAATGTCGATCATCGCCACCCCGCCGGTCGATCGCCTGGCGGTGCGCACCTATGTCACGCCGTGGGATCCGATCACCGTGCGCGAAGCCCTGCTGCGGGAGAAGTACCGCGGCGGCCAGGCCTATTTCGTCACGCCGAGGATCGCCGACCTGCCAAACCTGGAGCGGTTCCTGCGCGAACAGGTGCCGGAGGTGCGCTTCGTTGTCGGTCACGGGCAGATGGCGCCCACCCAGCTCGAAGAGGTCATGTCGGCCTTCTATGACGGCCAGTACGATGTGCTGCTCTCGACCACCATCGTGGAGTCGGGCCTGGACGTGCCCACCGCCAACACCCTGATCATCCACCGGGCCGACATGTTCGGCCTGTCGCAGCTCTATCAGATCCGGGGCCGGGTCGGCCGGGCCAAGGCGCGGGCCTATGCCTATATGACCACGCCGGAGGACAAGCCCATCACCCTGTCGGCCGAGAAGCGGCTGCGGGTGCTGCAGTCCCTCGACAGCCTGGGCGCCGGCTTCCAGCTGGCCAGCCACGATCTGGACATCCGCGGCGGCGGCAACCTGCTGGGCGAGGAGCAGTCGGGCCATATCCGCGAGATCGGCGTCGAACTCTACCAGCAGATGCTGGAAGACGCGGTCAACGAGCTGAAGGAGCTGGTCGGCGCCGAGGGCGTGGTCGATCGGGGCTGGTCGCCGCAGATCAACACCGGCGCCGCCGTGCTGATCCCCGAGGCCTATGTGCCGGACCTCAATGTGCGGCTGTCGCTCTATCGCCGCCTGTCCGACGCCGAGCAGGCCGCCGACCGCGAAGCCCTGGCCGCCGAGCTGATCGACCGCTTCGGCCCGCTGCCGCCGGAGACCGACCAGCTGCTCAAGGTGGTGGCCATCAAGGGCATGTGCCGCCAGGCCAATGTGTCGAAGATCGACGTCGGCCCCAAGGGGGCGGTCGTCACCTTCCGCAATGACGCCTTCCCGAACCCAGGCGGGCTCATCGAGTTCGTGCATCGCAACCAGATGGGCTGGCGGCTGCGGCCGGACAACAAGGCCGTGGTCAAGGGCGAGTGGGAGAGCCCCGAGCAGCGCCTGAACGCCGCCGAGCGCATCCTGACTGAACTCTCGCGGCTGGCGCTCGCCGCCTAGACTCTAAGTCTTGAGCGCCTTTTGGTCCGATAACCGGTTCCCACTTATCGGAACGCGCTCTAGGTCGCCATGGCCTTGCGGGCGGCCTCTTCCAGGGCGCGGCCGGCGCCCTGGGCCGGGCTGACCTCGGCGACGCCGATGTCGAACTCGACCACGAAGGGCGGCTTGCCGTCGCCGGCCTCGAAGGCCGTGCAGCCGATCACCGCGGCGATCCGCTCGCCCGCCGCCCGCGCGGCCGCCGCCGGCGTCGCCGGCAGGGCCAGGGCGAACACCTCGTGGCTCAGCCGGGCTGCGGTGTCTTCCACCCGCACCAGGCGACCGATCATGGCGCCGATCTGCGGCACAGCGCGATCCAGCCAGCCTTGCGCCCGGGCCTCGGCCACCTCGGCGCGCTCGGACACCTTCAGCACGCAGACCGACAGCGGCCGGTTGCGGATACGCGAGGCCTGGGCCAGGCGACCCAGGTGGGTGGCGAAGAGCTCCCGGGTGAACAGGCCCGTGGCCGGATCCATCAGGCCGGAGCTGCGGGCGTGCTCCAGCGCCTTCCGCGTCGCGGTCTGGCGGCGATAGCTGCGGGCCAGCTCCATCACCCGGCCGGCGGTCTCGCTCTCGGCCGTGCCGGGCGAGGCCACATCGGAGACGCCCCGATGGAAGGCCTCCGACATGGTCAGATAGGACTCCTCGCGCATGTAGAGCAGGGCCGGCACATGGTAGAGGCGGGTGTTGCGGCGCATGCCCGCGGCGATGGACAGGGCCTCGTTGGGGTTGTCGCCAGCCCACAGCACCACGGTGTCGAACGGGCGCTCGTGCAGATAGTCGAAGGCCGTATAGGCCGTGAAGGCCCCCACCACCTCGGCGCCGCTGCGGGTCAGCGCATTGGACAGGGCGAGAAACTGCGGGGCAGGTTCGCCGATGGCCAGCACGCGGAAGGGCGCGGGGTCGATGTCGGCGGCCTCCAGGGCGCGGTTCTTCTCGGCGAAGGTCTCCTGGCGGAGTTCGTACTCCTCCTCGGCCACGGCCATCCGCACCAGGTTCTCCAGGCGCAGGACCGCCTGGGCCGGATGCAGCGGCGGGGCCAGGATCAGGTCGAAATCCAGATCCTCATCATCGGGCGCGCCGATGGCCACCACGGGCAGGCGGCGCGGCGCGCAGGCGGCCTTCAGCCGCCGCGCCAGGGTGCGGGCCTCAGGCCCGCCGCTGTGCAGATCGACGATCGCCGCCTCGATCTGGAGGTCGGCCAGGGCCGCGATGCCCGCATAGGGCCCCCGGGCGGTGATCGTGCGCCAGCCGAGGCGATCGAGCCCCTCGGCCAACGGACCGGCCAGTCCATCGTCTCGCGCGATGATCAGGACACGCGCCTGGACGCCTGCGGACATTCTCTGCACCTTTGACGCAAACAACTTCCCGGCTTCTGACGCCCAGGCGGCAGAATCGGAGTTCGAGACGATATCCCGCCGCAGAGGCGCGGGCGAGGGACGAGGCCGCAAGCCTCGCAGACGGAGGGTGGCCAATGGTCGCGGATCAGACGTTGCAGGGCAAGGTGGCGCTGGTCACCGGCGCCTCCGGGGGCCTGGGCGCCCATTTCGCCCGCGTCCTGGCCCGCGCGGGCGCCGAGGTGGTGCTGGCGGCGCGGCGCTCGGACAGGGTTGAGGCCGAGGCCCGCGCCATCACAGAGGCCGGCGGGCGCGCCCATGCGCGGGCCCTGGACGTGGCCAAGGTCGGCGAGATCGGGCCGCTGTTCGACGCCGTGGCCGCCGAGATCGGGCCGGTCTCCATCCTCATCAACAACGCCGGCGTCGGCGGGGAGGGGCGCGCGCTGGAGCTCACCCCCGAGGCCTGGGACCAGGCCTTTGACGTCAATGCCCGCGGCGTCTTCTTCTGCGCCCAGGCCGCCGCCCGCCAGATGATCGACAGCGGCGTGGCCGAACGGGGAGAGGGCCGCATCGTCAACATCGCCTCCATCGCCAGTCATACGGTCCTGCCGGGCCTGCCGGCCTACTGCGCGTCCAAGGCGGCGGTCGCCATGCTGACCAAGTCCCTCGGTCGCGAATGGGCGCGGCATGGGATCGCCGTCAACGCCCTCTGCCCCGGCTATGTGGAGACCGACATCAACGGCGCCTGGTTCGCCACCGAGGCCGGTCAGCGGCAGATCAAGGGCTTCCCGCGGCGCCGTCTGATGGAGGCCGACGACCTCGACACCGCCCTGCTGATGCTTTCGGGTCCGGCGGCGCGGGCGATCACGGGGACGCTCATCACGATCGACGATGGCCAGTCGCTGCCCTGAGACGCCTGGCCCTGATTGGCTTGGCTGACGGGACGTCACGGCCTCTAGGCTGCCTGCAAAATGCGCCACGCAAATCAGGGACGGGAGATCGCTCATGGGCCAGGGACCGCTATCGGGACTGAAGGTCATCGAATTCGCCGGGATCGGGCCGGGTCCCTTCGCCGGCATGCTGCTGTCGGACCTGGGCGCCGACGTCGTGCGGATCGACCGCATGGGCAAGGGGCGCGCCTCGCCCGCTGACATCACGGCGCGGGGCCGGCGCTCGGTGGGGATGAACCTGAAGTTGCCAGAGGCCATCGAGGCCTGCCTGAAGCTGATGGAGGGCGCCGATGCGGTGTTCGAGGGCTTTCGGCCGGGCGTCATGGAGCGGCTGGGCCTTGGCCCGGAGGTCGCCCTGAAACGCAATCCCAGGCTGGTCTATGGCCGGATGACGGGCTGGGGCCAGACCGGACCCTATGCTCACGCCGCCGGCCACGACATGAACTACATCGCCATCACCGGCGCGCTGGACGCCATCGGCACGAAGGAAAAGCCCGTGCCGCCCCTGAACCTGGTGGGAGATTTCGGCGGCGGCGCCCTCTATCTGGCGTTTGGCCTGCTGGCCGGGGTGATCCATGCGCGGGAAAGCGGGCAGGGCCAGGTCATCGACTGCGCCATGAGTGATGGGGCGGCGTCGCTGATGGCCATGTTCTATGGGTTCAAGGCGTCGGGCATGTGGTCGGCCGGGCGGCGCAACAACCTGTTGGATGGCGGGGCCCACTTCTACGACACCTACCAGTGCAGCGACGGCAAGTGGGTCTCGATCGGCTCCATCGAGCCGCAGTTCTACGCCCTGCTGCTTGAAAAGACCGGCATCACCGATCCGGCCTTCCAGAAGCAGATGGATCGTGGGGAATGGGAGGGCCTGCGGCTCAAGCTGGCCGAGGTCATTGCGGGCAAGACCCGGGACGAATGGACCGAGATCATGGGCGGCACCGATGTGTGCTTCGCCCCGGTCCTCGACATGGACGAAGCACCGAGTCACCCGCACAACCAGGCCCGGCAGACCTTTGTCGAAATGTCCGGAGTCGTGCAGCCGGCGCCTGCGCCACGATTCTCCGCCACACCTGGCGCCATTCAGGGACCGCCGCCCGCCATCGGCGCGCACGATGAAACGGCGCTGGCGGACTGGGGATTCTCAAGCCTAGACATCGCAGCGCTCCGCGACGCCGGCGCCATGGCCGAGCCGGCGTAAGTCCATGAACGGGAAGGGTTAACTCCGTTCAGATGCGGTTCAGCCGGCGGGTTCAATACTGCCCCCAGGTTGAACGCCGCGCTCTCCCGTCCCTCGAAGCGGCGCCAACCCGATGGCTGACACGCCCATCGATGGCGCGCCCCCGGCTTGTCCGGGGGCGCGTCCTCACCTTTGACGGGGCGCTTGCGCCGTCTCCCATTCCTTGATCAACCTGCGCCCATGTCGATCCACCAGGAGCTGGACCGCTTGAGCTTGCGTGGCTGGGACCCGATTCATGCGGGGCGCCTGGGGCTATCCACGCTCGGGCGCTCCCTGACCCGACTGTGGGGTCGTGACGTGATGCTCTATGTGGGCGGCACGTCGTTCTTCATCATGCTCGCCATCTTCCCCGCCGTGGCCCTGCTGATCGGCGCCTACAGCCTGCTGGCCGATCCGGCCCAGGCCGAGTTTCAGGCCGAAGCCCTGGCGCGGCTGATGCCCACCGGCGCCCGCGATCTGTTCCAGGCCGAGCTGGAGCGCCTGGCCCATGCGCCGCGGGACGCCATCTCGGCCCAGAGCGGCGTCGCGCTGGTCATCGGCGCCTATGCCGCCCATCGCGGCTTCAAGGCCCTGCTGGCGGGCCTGTCCTTCATCCATGACGAGCCGGACCCGCGGGGTTTCGTCGGCTTCAACCTGCTGGCCCTGATGGTGCTGCTGGCGGCGGCGGCCATGATGGGCCTCGTCTCGTCACTGTTCCTGGGTCTGCGGGTGGCGGCCGCCACCCTGGACATGCGCCCCCTGGCCGGCGTCTCCTGGCTCTACAGCGAATGGACCTGGGCCAGCGCCGGCCTGACCTTGGGGATGAGCCTCATCTATCGCTACGCCATGTCGCGCCGGACCGTCGATTGGCGCGCCTCGATCTGTGGCGGGTTTTCAGCGGCCATGCTCTGCCTGTTCGCCTCCTGGGCCAGCGCCTTCTATGTGGAGCAAATCGCCCACCTTGGCGCGACCTATGGCTCCATCACCGCCGTAGTGGTGTTTCTGATCTGGCTGTCCTGGAGCGTGAACGCGGTGTTTTTCGGCGGCGCCCTGGCCACGGAGATCGAGATCCGGCTGGACGAGCACCGCCGCCTCAGCCTGCTGCGGGACCTTCGCCCCCAGAGTCCGAGGCTGACTTCTCGACCAGGAAGCTGAGCGCGCCGTCGCGGGCCTCCAGGGCGATCACCACGGCGCCGACCGCTGCGGCGAAGTGGGGCACATCGATACGGGCCAGGGGGTCGTCGGCCAGCAGCCGCACCCGCGCCCCCGGCGGGGCCGCCTCGAGGGCGCGCCTGAGACGCAAGGTGGGCACCGGGCAGCGGTGACCTCGGGCGTCGACGAGGATTTCGGGGGGCGACATGTCGCCCCCATAGCGCTGCAGCTCGCAGGACGAAAGCGCCTGCGCTTGATTTCCTGCTGCGGCTTTGCGTCCGGTCTGACGTTTTGCGCGTTAGGCCGACGACTTGCGAGAGGAGAGGGGTGTCCATGGCCCAGCCCGACGTCTTCGTCACCAACGTTCCCGCCCGGCTGGACCGGCTGCCCTGGAGCCGCTTCCACTGGTTGGTGGTGGTGGCCCTGGGGGTCACCTGGATCCTCGACGGTCTGGAGGTGACCCTGGTCGGCTCCCTGTCGCCAGCCATCGCCGGCTCGGACGGCCTGAACCTCACCGCCACCCAGGTCGGCCTGACCGGCAGCGCCTACATTCTTGGCGCGGTGGTGGGCGCCCTGACCTTCGGTCGGCTGACGGACCGGTTCGGGCGCAAGAAGCTCTTCACCGCCACGGTGTTCGTCTACATGGTCGCCACCATCGCGACCGGCTTTTCGTGGGACTTCTGGTCCTTCATGGTCTTCCGCTTCCTCACCGGGGCCGGCATCGGCGGCGAGTACGGGGCGGTCAACTCCGCCATCCAGGAACTGATCCCCGCCCGTCGGCGGGGCTTCACCGACCTGGTCATCAACGGCAGCTTCTGGGTCGGGGCCGCCATAGGCGCCCTGGCTTCGATCTTCCTGCTCAACGCCACCTTCATCGACCAGGAGCTGGGCTGGCGCCTGGCCTTCGTCATCGGCGGCCTGTTGGCCCTGATCATCATCTGGATCCGGCGCTTCATGCCCGAAAGTCCCAGATGGTTGATGACCCACGGCCGCGAGGCCGAGGCCGAGGCGATCATCGCCGAGATCGAGGCGCGGGTGGAGCGCTCGACCGGCCAGAAGCTGCCGCCGCATGAGAGCCTGCAGAGCCTGCGCCTGATCCGCCGCACCACGACCAGCTGGCTCGAAATCGCCAGCACCCTGGTGCGCCGCTATCCGCATCGAACCGTGCTCGGCGTCGTCCTGATGGCCACCCAGGCCTTCTGCTACAACGCGATCTTCTTCACCTACGCCCTTATTCTCACGCGGTTCTATGGGATTGCGCCGGCCAGCATCGGCTGGTTCATGCTGCCGTTTGCGGTCGGCAACTTCATGGGCCCCCTGCTGCTCGGCCGGTACTTCGACTCCTGGGGTCGCAAGCCCATGATCAGCCTGACCTATGGGGTAGCCGGCGTGCTAATGTGCGTCACCGGCTGGATGTTCAGCGCAGGCCTGCTGTCGGCGCCGGCCCAGACGGCGGCCTGGACCGTGATCTTCTTCTTCGCCTCGGCTGGCGCCAGCGCGGCCTATCTCACCATCGGCGAGAGCTTCCCCCTGGAGATCCGGGCGGTGACCATCTCCATGTTCTACGCCTTCGGCACGCTCATCGGCGGGGTGGGGGGGCCAGTCCTGTTCGGCGCGCTGATCGACACCGGCGAACGCAGCCAGATTCTCTGGGGCTATCTGCTGGGCGGCGGGCTCATGGTGCTGGCGGCCCTGGTGGAGCTGAAGCTGGGCGTCGCGGCCGAACGCCGTCCCCTGGAGGAGGTGGCGCCGCCCCTGTCGCAGGCGCCCGACGACGTCCCCTGACGCCGTGGCGTCGCCGCGCGCCATCACCGCCACACCGGTCTGGATCCAGGCTGCGGGGCGCGGGTCCGTTCCATCCTTTTCCTGGAAGGTTGGAGCCAATGGCCAAGCCTGCGCATTATCGCCGGACCTCCTGTGACACGTTCATCAGATTCTCCCCCCGCGACCGGCCCGACGGCCGCCCCAGCCCGCCGCCCCAAGGCGCGATGGCTGGCGCTTGGGGTGGTGGCGGTGCTGCTGATCGCCCTGGCCGTCGCCTACGCGGCCCGCCGCCACCTGGCGCGGGAGGCTCTGGTCGGATGGCTTCAATCCCGCGGCGTCGAGGCTGAGGCGCGTTTTGAAGCCCTTGGTCCCCGGGGTCTGGTGGGCGAGCTCCGGGTCGGCCCCGCCGATTCGCCCATCATCACCGCCGCCCGCGCCGAGGTGAGCTACCGCCTCACCGGCCCTTGGCGCGGCGAGGCCTTTGGGGTGGAGGTCGCCCGCATCCGTCTGGTCCGGCCCGACATCCGGATGCAGCTCACGGATTCTGGCGTGAGCCTTGGCCAGCTCGACCCGCTGATCGCCGACTTCCGCGACCGGCCTGCGCGAGCCGATGGCCCGGCGCCTGAGATCGTGGTCGAGGACGGGGTGTTGCGGGTCACCCACGACGCCGGGCAGGCGGTCATCCATGCCGACGCCCATATGTCGCAGGGCGTCCTCGTCAGCCTGTCCGGGCGCATGGAGCCGACGCGGTTCGAGACCGAGGCCCTGATGCTGGACATCGCCGACGCCCGCGTCGGCCTGGTGACGCAAAAGGCGCGGACCAGCCTGAGCTTTGTCGGCGCGCTTGAATCCGGCCGCCTGGGCGAGACCACCTTCGGCGCCGGCGCCCTGAACCTGGCGGCCGCCGTGGCCTATCCCGATCTTGAAGCGCGGGCCATCGACGGGCCTGTGGTGCTTGTCGCCGATCTCAACGCCGCCGAGGTGTCGCAGGGCGAGATCAAGGGCGCGCGGGTTCGCCTTAATGGGAGCTTCCGGGGCGAGGCCCAGGGCGCCTTGGACCGGCTGAGCCTGCGAGGCCAGACGTCCATCACCGCCCGCGGCGAGGATCTGTCCATGGCGG
>Ga0207884_1000523_pt1 | contig 22237 bp, 25 predicted proteins | sample MalvirmetaMSP144_FD_184236 | JGI IMG/M metagenome (GOLD analysis project Ga0207884, IMG submission 184236) | Marine viral communities from the Deep Pacific Ocean - MSP-144 (SPAdes) | ecosystem: Environmental > Aquatic > Marine > Oceanic | place: Pacific Ocean | collected 2011-07-08 | reverse complement strand
GATCCAGCCTGCAAGGATGCACTTCGCCCAGAATCGTCCCACGAACCGCCCCCCGCCAGCCCGAACAAAACAGAAACGCCCGAAGCTCTACCTACAATAGGTTGTCGAGACTCGCCAACCCCTGTTGCGCCGGTTGGCCTGCGGGGCCGGGTCTCAGTCCAGGCCCAGGCTCTTGCGATAATCGGGGTGCAGCAGGTCCTGATATTCTTCGTGCCGCTTGATATAGCTGGCGAAGAAGGGGCAGACCGGCATCACCGCCTGGCCGTGCTCGCGGGCGTAGTCCAGGCCTGCGCGGACCAGTTTGGAGCCCACGCCCTTGCCCTCGAAGGCCGGCGGCACCTCGGTGTGGGGAAAGAGGATGCCGGTCTTCAGCAGCCGGTATTCGGCATAGGCCACGTCGTCGCCGACGCGGATCTCGAACCGCCCATCATCGGTATTGTTGATCACCGGCAGGTCAGCGGGGTCGGCCATGGCGGGCTCCTGGAACGGGTTGAGCCCCAAAGAAGCACGGGTCCCGGACGCAAGAAAGGCCGACGTCGCCGTCGGCCTTTCCAGAGGACCAAGAGGGTCGCAGAAGCTCCGGTCAGGAGCTTTCAGGTCAGCTTAGCGCTGGGCCAGCTCGATGCCGGCCACGGCGGCCAGTTCGGCGTCGCCGACCTTTTGCAGGGTGGCTTCCACCGTCGACTTCACGCAGCGGGCCTGGGCGGCCTGGCGGAAGGTTTCGCTGGTGGTTTCACGCAGGCAGACCGAGCGGGCGGCGCCCTGGATGTCGGCGTGGATTTGCTCGGCCGACTTGCCGGCGAGGGAGACCTTCACGCCTTGGGCGAAGGCCGGAGCGGAGATGGAGACGGCCGCGACGGCGGCGAGAGCAGCGATACGAGCGATCATTTTTTCAGTTCCCGAAAAGGGGGTTGATGACAACCACTTTGCGGGGCGTTCCTCTGGCGGCCTTCGTCGTCGATATGCGTCGTTGCCGGCCGCCTTGAGACAGGTCTTAGCCGCCGTTTCCCCTGGGTCACAAGCTACAATTTTGCGACGCAACATCGCAGTGTTGCGCTGCGGCATGATCGGGCGCCGCTGGTCAGGTTTTAGGCGCCGGGGACTCTGGACAGGGGATGAGCGGCTCCAGAAGCCTGTAGGTGGAGGCGTCGAGCACCGCCACACCCGGCAGGGTCAGGTCGCGCCACACCTCGAGCGGGTTGATGGGGTTATGCGCCGCAAGGAAGGCGCTCATGGCCGCGCCGTGGGTGATGACGGCGACCGCGCCGTCCGTGGACCTGCGGGCGGCGACGTCGATCGCCGCCTGGAACCGCATCAGGACGCTGTGGGCCGACTCGCCTCCGATCACTGTCGCATCGGGTTGGGCGAAGAAGGCCGCGATGCGCGCCTCAAGGACGCCTGGCGCCACGAAGCCCAGGCCTGTGCGGTCGTTCTCGCAGGCCATCCAAGGGATGGAAGGGCAGCTCCAGCGCCATGGCGACCAGGGCGGCGGTCTCCAGGGTCTTGGGCTCGGGGCTGGCGAAGATGCTGGCCACGCCCCTGGAGCGACAGACCTTGGCCAGCCAGTCGCACCGTGCGCGTCCCGCCGCCGACAGGACCCAGCGGTGGGAGATCACCTCCGGCGTGATCTCCGGGGGCGCATGCTTGATCAGGAGGAGTTCGCCCATGGTTCAGTACGGCCCTTGCCAGGATCAGGCTGGCCGCCAGTCGGCGACGAGCGTGTAGGCCCCTGGAAGGGTCGGATCGTTCCAGTCGGGGTGCTCCTGGAACGCCTTTACTCGGAAGCCCGCGGCCAGCGCCGCCCCCAAGACCTCGGCCAGGGTCCAGAACCGGTACTGGCATTCTCCAAGGACCCGGCCCTGGCCCGTCGGGTCGGGCACGGGCGCCCGGACGAGGTCAGCGGAAAAGTAGTCCGGCGCCTGCCCGGGATAGGCCGGGAACAGCTTGCGCTGGACGGGGTGGAATTCATGCAGGACCAGCGTTGCGCCCGCGCCGCAGAGCCGCCCCACGACCCGGAAGAAGGCCGCGATATCGAGATGGTAGTGGAGGATGCCGAGCTCCATGACCAAGGCGTCGAACGCTCCCAGGCCAAGATCGGCCGCCGCCATGATGTCGGACAGGACGTAGTCGAGGCCCACCTGAGCCGCGCTCGCCAGTTCGGCGGCATAGCGCCGATTGTCTTCGGCGAAATCAATGACAGTCACCTGCGCGCCCAAGAGGGCGAGGCTGACGGCGAGGCGGCCGTGCGACCCCTGCACGTTGCAGATTCGCTTTCCGGCGACCGAGCCCAGGTGGGGGAGGATGCGTCGCGCCGCCCTTTCGGGATCGGTGCGCAGACGTAGGGCTTCTTCCGCCGGAGCGCCCAGGGCCGTCCGCCACGCCTCATAGCGTGCGGCGTTCCAGGCGGCTCTGTTGGCCTCTGTGATCTCGGCCGCGCCCTCGGAGTCCACCGCCTACCCCTCCACGGTCATCTGGGTCTGGATGACCAGGGCCAGCAGCCTGCCGGTCTCGTCGGTGATGCGGGTCTGCCAGACGCTGGAGCGGCGGCCGATGTGCAAGGGGATCGCCTCGCCGGTGACCGTGGAGCCGACCTTGGCCGAGCCCAGGAAGTTGGTCTTGCTCTCCAGGGTCGTGGTGCGCGCGCCGGCCGGCAGGTTGAGGAAGCCGCCGATGGCGCCCAGGGCGTCGGCGAAGGCCATGAAGGCGCCCCCGTGCAGGATGCCGCCGGCGGTGCAGAGATCCTCGCGGACGGTGAGCGTCCCCACCACCCGGTCCTTGGCCCGCTCGCGGATCTGAAGACCCATCAGGTCGGCGAATGGCATCCCGGTGGTCGGCGGGTTCATGGCGTCGTTCTCCCTCGTCTGGCCCCGGCGTCTCTGGCCGCCGGGTTGCGCGGGGCCATCCTAGCCCCTAGGTGAAGGGGGACGAAGCCGCGGCCGGTCGGGCCGATGCGGCGGCGCGCTTGCGCGCGTTCATGCGGCGGCGTAACCAACGCACCGCCTTAGAACATTCAGGAGAGACTTTGATGGGTTACCGGGTGGCCGTCGTCGGCGCCACGGGCAATGTGGGCCGTGAGATGCTGAATATCCTCGAGGAAGTCGAGTTTCCCGTGGACAAGATTCACGCGATCGCCTCGCGCAAATCCATCGGCGTCCAGGTGTCCTTCGGCTCCGAAACGGTGGCCTGCGAGGATATCGCCCAGTTCGACTTCTCCACTGTCGACCTGGTGCTGATGAGCGTGTCGGGCTCCTTCTCCAAGGAGTGGTCGCCCAAGATCGGCGCCGCCGGCCCCATCGTCATCGACAATTCCTCGGCCTTCCGGATGGACCCCGACGTCCCGCTGATCGTGCCGGAGGTGAATCCGGATGACGTCTCCTACGCCCACAAGAAGAACATCATCGCCAATCCCAACTGCTCGACCGCCCAGCTGGTGGTGGCGCTGAAGCCGCTGCACGAGCGGGCGAAGATCAAGCGGGTGGTGGTCTCGACCTACCAGTCGGTCTCCGGCGCGGGCAAGGAGGGGATGGACGAGCTCTGGGATCAGACCAAGGGCGTCTTCGTCCTGGGCGCGCCGCCGCCCAAGAAGTTCCCCAAGCAGATCGCCTTCAACGTCATCCCCTTCATCGGCGCCTTCAACGACGACGGCTATACCGACGAAGAGGCCAAGATGTGGAACGAAACCCACAAGATGATCGACCCGGCCATCAAGCTGACGGTCACCTGCGTGCGCGTTCCGGTGATGGTCGGCCATGCCGAGGCGGTGAACATCGAGTTCCACAACCCCCTGGACGAGGACGACGCCCGCGACCTGCTGCGCGACAGCCCCGGCCTGGTGGTGATCGATAAGCGCGATGAGACCGGCTACATGACGCCCAAGGAGGCCCAGGGTGAGTTCCCGGTCTTCGTCAGCCGCATCCGCAACGATCCGACGGTTGAGCACGGCCTGAACCTGTGGGTGGTGGCCGACAATCTGCGCAAGGGCGCGGCGCTCAACGCCATCCAGATCGCCCAGCTGCTGGACGAGCGCGGCCTGATCAAGACCAAGGCCATCGCCTAGTTTCAAAGGCTTCGACTGATGTGAATGGGCGGCCGTCCCGCGGTCGCCCATTTGCATGTCCGCTTCCCGCCAGTCCGGCCCGGGTCTGCGCTTGTGAAGCCTGACCGAAGGCCTAGGTAAGGGGCCGCGCCGCAGAGGCGCGCGCCCCGATTCCCTTCCAGCCGAAAGCCTGCGCCGTGGCCCCGACGCCGCCCATCCAGACGCCGCCTTCCCCGCCGCCGATCGCGTTTGCCGCCGGCCTGATGGCCTATCTGATCTGGGGCTTCATTCCGCTGGTTTTCCAGGTGATCGGTGGCTACGGGGTCGGCCCATGGGAGACGCTGGCCCACCGCACCTTCTGGGCCATCCCCATCGCCGGCCTGTTCGTCTGGATGGCCGGCCAGGGGGGCCAGGCCCTGGCGGTGTTCCGCAAGCCCCGGGTGCTGGGGCTTCTGGCGCTGTCGTCCCTGCTGATCGCCGCCAACTGGGTGGTGTTCATCTGGGCGGTGAACAACGAGCGGGTGCTGCAGACCAGCCTCGGCTATTTCATCAATCCGCTGCTGAACATGGCCGCCGGCGCCCTGCTGTTCCGTGAGCGGATCGACCGCACGGCGCAGATCGCCATCGCGCTCGCCGTGGTCGGCGTGGCGCTGCAGGCCCTGGCGCTCGGGCGGCTGCCCTGGGTCTCGCTGACCCTGGCGGCCTCGTTCTGCGGCTATGGCATCGTGCGCAAGCGGGTGGCCGCCGACGCCCAGACGGGCCTCTTCATCGAGTGCCTGCTGCTGGGGATTCCCGGCGCGGTGTTCGCCCTGGGGCTGGCCCAGGCGGGCGCCGACCACTTCACTCAAGGGGTCGCGCCAGCCGCCTGGCTGATCTTCTCCGGCCTGGCCACGGCCATTCCGCTGGTTCTGTTCGCCTGGGCCGCAAGGCGCCTGCCCCTGTCGGCCATGGGCTTCATGCAGTTCCTGGCCCCGTCCATGACCTTCGTCATGGGGGTGCTGCAGGGCGAGGCCCTGACCCCGCTCAACATGGCCTCGTTCGTCTTCATCTGGATCGGGGCCGGCGTCTTCGCCTACGGCCTGTGGCGGGCCTCGCGCCGCGTGCCGGCCGCCGTGGCCCCGGTTGTCTGAGCCGCGCGCAGCGCTGTCAGAGAGGCTGAACCACGAAGGCGATGGCTACGAGCACATAATCCTCAACCGTCATCCTGGGCCTTGTGCCCAGGATCCCTCGCGACGCTGGCGCCTGCCCTCGACAGGGATGCTTGGCACAAGGCCGAGCATGACGGGAAGCGTTGAGGATGGTGGAGACGGCGGGCGCCTTAAGACGCCACCGCCTAGTGCCCGTGGGGGCCTTCGTAGACGCCCGGCGCCAGGCGCTCGCTCTCGGGGCCTTCGCCGGCCTCAGGCGCCAGCTGGAAGCGCCGGTCGCAATAGGGGCATTCGACGAAGGTCGCCTCGCCCATCTCCAGCCAGACCCGCGGATGACCCAGCGCCCCGCCGACCCCGTCGCAGGCGATGCGGCCGGTGCGCACATAGATCACCTCGGGCGCCGGCCGCGCCGAGGCGGTCAGGACCGTCACCGCCGGCTTGGCCGGCATGGGCTCAGGGGAGGTCTGGGCTTGGACGCCCTGGTTTTCGATCGGACGGGCCATAGGGGAAATCTCGCTCGGAAGCTTGGCGCAGGCGCCGCTCGCGCCTAGGTATGCGAGGCGGGCTTGGCCCGTCAATGATCGCGCCTGCAAACCCTTGCCTGGCGCCGCTCAAGGGGACGGCATGGATCTTCCGGAATTCGCCATCGAGGCTCGCGGCCTGGTCAAGACCTATCCGGCCACCAAGACCACGCCGGAGATGAAGGCCCTGCGCGGCATCGACCTGGCCATTCCCCGGGGCTCGATCTTTGGCCTGCTGGGCCCCAATGGCGCGGGCAAGTCCACCTTCATCAACACCCTGGCCGGCCTGACCAAGAAGACCTCGGGCGTGGTGAAGATCTGGGACCGTGACATCGACACCCATCCCCGGGACGCCCGGGCCGCCATCGGCGTGGTGCCCCAGGAGATCGCCGCCGACCCCTTCTTCACGCCCCGGGAGTCGCTGGAGGTCCAGGCCGGCATGTACGCCGTGCCCCGCAAGGAGCGCCGCACCGACGAGCTGCTGGCCGCCCTTGGCCTGGCCGACAAGGCCAATGCTTACGTGCGCCAGCTGTCGGGGGGCATGAAGCGCCGCCTGATGGTGGCCAAGGCCATGGTGCACAATCCGCCAGTGCTGATCCTGGATGAGCCCACCGCCGGGGTGGACGTGGAGCTGCGTCGCCAGCTCTGGAACTATGTGGTCGAGCTGAACCGCATGGGCGTCACCATCGTGCTCACCACCCACTATCTGGAAGAGGCCCAGGAGCTCTGCGACCAGATCGCCATCGTCAATCGCGGCCAGGTGGTGGCGTGTGAATCCACCGCCACCCTGCTGGGGCGCCTCGACACCCGCGCCGTCCTGGTGACGCCGGAGGAGCCGGTGATCCAGGCCCCGACCTTGGCCGGCTTCGAAACCAAGCTGCGCAATGGCGGCGCCTTCCAGGTGACCTATCGCACCGGCCAGTCCAGCGTGGAGCAGGTGCTGGCCGCCGTCCGCGCCGCGGGCCTGCACATCAAGGACATCGCCACCGAGGATCCCAGCCTGGAGGACGTCTTCGTCGACCTCACCACCGACAAGACCCCTCAGGTGGCGTAAGGCGGCGCGAAACACCGCCCCAAACCCGTTTGCGGTCCCGCCCCCTTTCGGCTAGAAACCCGCTCCGCCTCAGGCGCCAAGCACCCGTAGCTCAGCTGGATAGAGCGTTGCCCTCCGAAGGCAAAGGTCACACGTTCGAATCGTGTCGGGTGCGCCATTTCTCCCAAAGCAGATCATGATGCGCCCTTATAGGCGCCAGGTCCTGGCCGGCGCTGTCGCGTCGGCATTGGTGGGACCGGCCATAGCTCAGGAAACGCCGCAGATGTACGGACTGATCGGCAAGATGACGGCCAAGGCCGGAGAGCGCGCCGCCCTCGCGGCGATCCTGCTGGAGGGGCTGACCGGTATGCCCGGTTGCCTCAGCTATGTGGTGGCCGAGGATCCCGCCGATCCCGACGCCCTGTGGATCACCGAGGCCTGGGAGAGCCCGGACGCCCACCGCGCCTCCCTGTCCTTGCCCTCGGTCCAGGCCGCCATCGCCAAGGGCCGCCCGCTGATCGCCGGCATGGAGACGCTGGCCGAGACCAGGCCGATCGGCGGCCACGGCCTGGGGTGAGGGCGCCAGGGCGCGATGGACAATGACGACCGGCTCTCCGAAAACCGCCAGGGCAGAGCTAAACTTGCCAGACGACGCCCTCAGGGCGATGGTCGCCGACCACTTGCCGGCGGCGACATTCCGGCGGGCCAGCCGGCTGACCGGCGGTGTGTCTGCCGATGTCTATCGGCTTGAGTGCCAGGGGGAGGGCGGTGCGATCCGCAGTATCGTCCTGCGTATTCATGGCCCCAACCACAATGGTCATCCCGCAGCGCTTGAATTTAGCATTCTCGACGCGGTCACGGGTCTTGGAATCAGCGCTCCCCGCGCCCTGGCCCTGGACGAAAGCCTTCGGCACATCCCCTATCCGTTTCTGCTCCTGGATCTCGTCGAGGGCGAGACGGCCGCCCCCACCGATCCGGCGGACCATTGGATTGTCCGCATGGCGGAGGCTCTGGCTCACATTCATTCTGCGCCCGTCGCCGGCCTACCGGCCTTGCCCCTGCGCCAGGACCCGCTTCCAGAGCTGTTTGCCTATCTGCCGCTGGATCCGGCCTTCGAGACCCTGCGCCAGAGGCTCTCCCGATTGAGCGACACCGGCTACGATGGCGTCCCCGTCCTGCTGCACGGCGACTTCTGGCCCGGCAATCTCCTGTGGCGAGGCCAGGAGCTTATGGGCGTCCTGGACTGGGAGGACGCGGCGGTGGGCGACCCTCTTTCTGACGTGGCGTGCGCCGCGCTGGAGCTGCGCTATGTGGTGGGGTCTGAGGGGGCGGAGCGCTTTCTGCGCGCCTATGACAGCCTGCGCCCCATTGCGCGCCAGAGCCTCGCCCTTTGGCAGATCTATGTCGCAGCGGCGGCGCACCACGCCATGGGAACGTGGGGCCTTGCGCCTGCCCGAGAGGATCATATGCGCGCCACCGCGCTGGCTGTTATCGGCGAAGCCGGCGACCTCATGAGCTGAGGGGGTCGCGCCGCCGCCCCGGTGGCGGGCGGCCAAGCCCCTGGTTATCCCTAGGTCAACGCCAGCGCGCGTCCCCCAGCCCCCACATTTCCCTTGGTGAACGGTGTTTGGTTGGGCTCCATGGGGGTTGGAGACGTTTGGGCGCGGGGCCGGCAAGAGCCTTCGTCCGCCAAGGGCAGGAGACCGGTCATGGCCGATGGATATGTGGACGTGCTGCGCGACAAGCGGGCGGCCGCGCGCAAGCTCGCCTATGAGACGCCGATCGAGGAATTGCATCCGGCGCGGGCCTCGCTGTTTCGAGACGACGCCATGTGGCCGACCTTCGAGCGGCTGCGGAAGGAGTCGCCGGTCCACTACACCCCCGACAGCAACTACGGCGCCTACTGGTCGATCACCCGTTACAACGACATCCTGGCGGTGGATTCCAATCACCAGGTGTTTTCCTCGGCCAAGGGCATCACCCTGATGGCCAAGGCCGCCCAGGGGTTCCGCGACCCGAACGCGGAGTCCGGCTCCAACTTCATCGCCATGGACCCGCCGCGGCACGACGTGCAGCGCAAGACCGTCAGCCCGGCGCTCTCGCCCATGGCGCTGTCGGTGATGGCGCCGCTGATCCGGGAGCGGGCCGGCCTGATCCTCGACAGCCTGCCGGTGGGCGAGGAATTCGACTGGGTGGACAAGGTCTCCAAAGAGCTGACCACCATGACCTTGGCGACCCTGTTCGACTTCCCCTTCGAGGAGCGGCGCAAGCTGACCTTCTGGTCCGACGCCATGACCACCGCGCCGGGGCATGGGCCGGTGGCCGACCTCGCCGAGCTGCGCAAGGTGATGGCCGAGTGCTTCGGCTTCTTCACCGGCCTGTGGAACGAACGGGTCAACGCCGAGCCCACCGGCGACCTCATCTCCATGCTGGCCCATGGGGAGGAGACGCGGAACATGTCGATGGCCGACTTCCACGCCAATGTCGCCCTGCTGATCATCGGCGGCAATGACACCACGCGGAACACCATCTCCGGCTCGGTCCTGGCGCTCAATCAGAACCCGGATCAGTACGCCAAGCTGCGGGCCAGTCCCGACCTGATCCCGTCCATGGTGTCGGAGACCATCCGCTGGCAGACGCCGCTGGCCCACATGGCGCGGACGGCGACGCAGGACTTCGAGATGGAAGGCCAGACCATCCGCGAGGGCGACAAGGTGGCCATGTGGTACGTCTCGGGCAACCGCGACGACACGGTGATCGAGAACCCCGACGCCTACATCATCGACCGGCCCCGGCCGCGGCAGCACATGTCATTTGGCTTCGGCATCCACCGCTGCGTGGGCAACCGCCTGGCCGAGCTGCAGCTGACCATCATCTGGGAGGAGATCATGAAGCGCTTCCCCGACATCCAGGTGCTGGCCGAGCCCAAGCGGAGCTATTCGATCTTCGTGAAGGGCTATGAGGACATGCAGGTGGTGCTGCCCGCCCGGATCTAGCCGAAAGGCCGAACGCCGTTCCTTCTGGGGAGCCGAAGCGGGAATCAGGGAATTATAGGTCCGTGGGCTTGCGACGACGCCCGCCGCCATTGATGACCAGATCCCATGTTGAGGCGCTTTATAGACTGGTGGCGCGGCCCTCCGCCCGAGGACGCCGCAGCCACGCCGACCCCGCAGGCCGGGGCCGTGCCCTATCGCCTGACCAAGGATGGTCCGGTCTTCCTGATGGTCACGTCGCGGCGGACGGGGCGGTGGCTGTTTCCCAAGGGCGGGCTGATGCGCGGCCGCACCCCCTGGGAGTCGGCGGCCCAGGAAGCCCTGGAGGAGGCCGGCGTCGAAGGCGTGGTCAGCGACCAGCCCCTGGGAACCTATACGGCGACCCGGGTCCGCGGGGACCGCCGCGAGACCATCGCCGTCACCCTCTATCTGCTCAAGGTCACCCGCCAGCTCGACCGCTGGGACGAGAAGGCCCAGCGCCAGCGCCGTTGGGCCGATCTGGATGCGGCGCTCGCCCTGTTGGGGGACGAGGCCCTTGGCGCGCTGCTGCGGACCGCCGCCGCCGATCTGGCCGCTCCCCCGGCGAAGGGCCTCGAGGCGCCCGCCCCGGCCCGCAGCAAGGGCAAGAAGCTCCGCAAGGGCGAGGCCAAGGGCCGGCTCAAGGCTGGATCAGGGCGCTGAGCAGGGTGTAGAGCCCGCCGGACAACAGGCCTGCGGCCGGCACGGTGATCACCCAGGCCGCGGCGATGCCCCAGGCGTGGCGGCGCCGCACCAGCCGTCGTTTCTCGGTCTTCTCCCGCTGGCGTTCGGCCTGTTCAGCGGTCTGTGGGACGGGCGCGAGGGTGGGTGGCTCGAAGGTCACACCGCCATTGGGCCGCCGGCGAATGCCGCGATTGGTCAGCAGCTCCCGCAACAGGCCGACCCCGAAGATGCCGCCGATGGCGATGTGGGTGGACGAGACCGGCAGGCCGAGGCTGGAGGCGGCGAGCACGGTGATAGCCGCGGCCTGGGCCACGCAATAGGCCCGCATGGCGTCCATCTTGGTGATCTTTTCCCCCACCGTGCGGATCAGGCGGGGGCCGAACAGGGCCAGGCCCAGGGAGATGCCTACTGCGCCGATGGCCAGCACCCACAGGGGCAGGATCACGTCCCCCTGCGTGGTCGCCGACCCGGTCTGGGCGGCGCTGACAATGGCCGCCAGCGGACCGACGGCGTTGGCCACGTCATTGGCCCCGTGGGCGAAGGACAGCAGGCCCGCCGCGCAGATCAGCGGCAGGACGAACAGCCGGCTGACCTCCTTGCGGCGGTTCTCCATCAGGGCCGAGCGCCGCGCGATCCACGGCCGGGCGGCCAGCCAGCCGGCCAGGGCCATGAGGGCGCCCAGGGTCAGCGCCGTACGGTCCGAGGGCGCCCAGATGCGGCTGAGCCCCTTGCTCAGCATGTAGAGGGTGAAGACCCCGCTCATCAGACCGATCAGCACCGGCACCCAGGTGCGGGCCGCGGCGATCCGGTCCTGGCGGAACAGGATGGCGAACTTGATCAGGGCCAGCAGGCCGGCGGCCACCAGGCCCCCCAGCACCGGCGAGATCACCCAGCTGGCGGCGATGGCGCCCAGCGTCGGCCAGGCCACCACCCCGAAGCCGGCCGCGGCGACGCCGGAGCCCAGCACCGCGCCGACGATAGAATGGGTGGTGGAGACCGGCGCGCCGATCACGGTGGCCAGGTTGATCCAGACGGCCGCGGCGAACAGGGCGGCGGTCATCACCAGAATGAAGTCGAGGGTGGCGAGGTCTGCGGGCGGGGTGATGATCCCCTTGGAGACGGTGGAGACCACATCGCCGCCGGCCAGGATGGCGCCGGCCGCCTCGCAGACCCCGGCGATGACCAGGGCCCAGGCCATCGGCAGGGCCTTGCCGCCCACCGCCGGCCCCATATTGTTGGCCACGTCATTGGCGCCGATGTTCAGGGCCAGGTAGCCGGCCACCACCGCGCCGACGATGGCGTAGACCGCCAGCGGCCCATCGGCCACCACCAGGGTGGCGAAGACGGTGACCCCCACCAGGAACAGCACCGAGAGCCCCGGCAGGGCGATCTGGCGGGAGATGTCCTGGGTGGCGCTCTGCAGGCGCGTGACCTTGCCCAGGTCCTTGTCGAGTGTCGTCTTGGCCAAAAGGGGGTCCGTGGGGCTGATCGTCCGTGGGCGGCGGATTAACACGGGACGGCCTGGGAAACAGGCTCAGCGACGCCGCAGGGGGCGGCGCGAAGAATTTTTCTTGCCCGGGTCGCGGCGGCGGTGAACTCTGTTGTGCAGGATTTCAGAGAGGCAGACCCCATGCGCCGCATCCTGCTCCCCCTGCTGTTGGGGGCCATGATCGCCACACCCGCCCTGGCCCAGGACACGTCCGCCAGCGCCGAGCCGCCGACCGATGTCGCCGGCGTCGAGGTGCCGGGTCAGGCCGAGCCGGAGCCGGCCCCCGATCCGATGATCTGCCGCCGGGTGGAGGTGACCGGGTCGAGGGCCTCCATGCAGAAGGTGTGCAAGCCGCGCAGCGAATGGAACGCCCAGAACCGCCGGCGCTCGGGCGTCGATTCGGTGAACCAGACCGATTGCGGCGGCCCGGCCGGCTGCGAGATGTATCCGCTGCCCTCGACCTGAGGGCAGGCTCTCATGAGGCGTCGGCGTCGGGTTTGAGCCAGTCCGGCTCCGGCGTCTCGACGAAGCGCACCGCGGCGATGTGGGTGCGGCCCTCCAGCCAGGCCTTGGCCAGGCGATGGGCGCCATCCATCAGCTGTCCCTCGGCGTTCAGGATCACCGGATAGGCGAGGTCGGCGTTGAAGATGCGCCGGGCGTGGCCGGCCACCTCGCGAATGCTGGGCGTGTGGCGGCCCTGGAACCAGCAGTCGAGGTCGAACTCGGGAATGTCGGCCAGCGGGACCTGCTGCACGGGCAGGTCGGCGGCCAGCGCCCAGAGGCGCTGCGTCCACCAATAGCCGCGCCCGCCGGGCACGGTGCGCGAGTGTTTTTCGTCCGGGGGGCCAGCCATGGCGGCAGCGTCGCTCTGACGCCGCCGCCTGACAAGCCAGGTCAGAAGCGCAGGGTGCGCGCTTCCTTCACGTGGGGCAGGGCCTGGATATTGGCCATCAGCTCGTCGCTGGGAACCTGGTCGACGCCGACCAGGGCGATGGCGTCGTCGCCGGCCGACACCCGGCCCAGATTGAAGGTGGCGATGTTGACGCCGGCCTCGGCCAGCATGACGCCAAGGGCGCCGATGAAGCCCGGCTTATCCTCGTTGTTCACATAGAGCATGGTGGGGCCGAACGGGGCGTCCAGATCCATGCCCTTGACCTCCACCACCCGCGGCGTGCCGGCCAGCACGGAGCCCGCGAAGGAGCGCTTGCCCTTCTCGGTGGTGACGGTGATACGGATCAGGGTCTCATAGATGGGCGAGTCTTCCTGGTGGGACTCCGACAGGGTGATGCCGCGCTCCTTGGCCACGGCCGGGGCCGAGACCATGTTGACGGCGTCGCCCAGCATGGGGCGCAGCACGCCGGCCAGGGCCGCGGCCGTCAGCGGCTTGGCGTTCAGCTTGGAGACCTCGCCCTCATAGGCGATGTCGATGGACTTGACCCCGAAGTCGACCATCTGGCCGGCGAAGACGCCGAGCTTGCCGGCGAGCGCGATGAAGGGCGCCAGGCGCGGGGCCTCTTCGGCGGTGACCGAGGGCGAGTTCAGCGCATTGGTGACGGCGCCGGTGAGCAGATAGTCGCTCATCTGCTCGGCCACCTGCAGGGCGACATTCTCCTGGGCCTCGTTGGTGGAGGCGCCCAGGTGCGGGGTGGCGATGAAGTTCTCGGCCCCGAACAGCACATTCTCCTTGGCCGGCTCCTCGACGAAGACGTCGAAGGCCGCGCCGCCGATATGACCCTCGTCCAGCAGCTTGCGCAGGGCGGCTTCGTCCACCAGGCCGCCGCGGGCGCAGTTGACGATCTTCACGCCCTTCTTGGTCTTGGCCAGGTTCTCGGCCGACAGGATGTTGCGGGTCTTGTCGGTGAGCGGGGTGTGCAGGGTGATGAAGTCGGCCCGGGCCAGCAGCTCGTCCAGCTCGACCTTTTCGACGCCCAGCTCGACGGCGCGCTCAGGGGAGAGGAAGGGGTCATAGGCCACCACCTTCATCTTCAGGCCAAGCGCCCGGTCAGCGACGATGGAGCCGATATTGCCGGCCCCGATCAGGCCCAGCGTCTTGGCGTAGACCTCGACGCCCATGAAGCGGTTCTTCTCCCACTTGCCGGCCTGGGTGGAGGCGTCGGCGGCGGGCAGCTGGCGGGCCAGGGCGAACATCATGGCGATGGCGTGCTCGGCGGTGGTGATCGAGTTGCCGAAGGGGGTGTTCATCACCACGACGCCGGCGGCGGTGGCGGCCGGGATGTCGACATTGTCGACCCCGATGCCGGCCCGGCCGATGACCTTCATGTTCTTGGCCGCGGCGATGACGTCCTTGTCGGCCTTGGTGGCCGAGCGGACGGCCAGGCCGTCATAGTCGGCGATGATCTGGAGCAGTTCGTCTTTCGACAGGCCGGTCTTCACATCGGCGTCGACGCCGCGTTGCTTGAAGATCTCGATGGCGGCGGGGCTCAGCTTGTCGGCGATGAGGACGCGGGGCATGGGCGGTTCTCTTCATCAGAGCCCCTCCCCCTTGCGGGGAGGGGTTGGGGTGGGGGTGTGGGCGGAGCAAATGTGACCATTCAGGAGGGGCGGCGTTTCACCCCCCTCCCAACCCTCCCCCGCAGGGGAGGAGGGCTTTATGGGGGCTCAGGCGGCCTGGAGGGTTTCCGAGAGGGTCTCGAAGGCCCAGTCGAGCCAGGGCGTGAGCGCCTCCAGGTCGGAGGTCTCCACCGTGGCGCCGCACCAGATGCGCAGGCCCGGAGGGGCGTCGCGATAGCCGCCGATGTCCAGGGCCACGCCTTCCTTCTCCAGGGCCGCGGCCAGCTTCTTGGCGAAGTCGGCCTGGGCGGCCTCGTCCAGGGCGGTGACCTTGGGATCGACCACCTTGAGGCAGACCGAGGTGTTGGAGCGCGTGGCCGGATCGGCGGCCAGGAACTCGACCCAAGGCGTCTTTTCGACCCAGCGGGCCAGGACGTCGAGATTGGCGTCGGCCCGGCGGCGCATCTCGGTCAGGCCGCCGATGCGCTCGGCCCATTTCAGGGCGTCGATGGCGTCTTCCACGCACAGCATGGAGGGGGTGTTGATGGTGGCGCCCTCGAAGATTTCGAGGTTCACCTTGCCGCCCTTGGTCATGCGGAAGAGCTTGGGCATCGGCCAGGCCGGGGCGTAGCTCTCCAGGCGGGCGACGGCGCGGGGCGACAGGATCAGGACTCCGTGCGCGGCCTCGCCGCCGAGCGCCTTCTGCCAGGAGAAGGTGACCACATCGAGCTTGGCCCAGGGCAGGTCCTGCGCAAACGCCGCGCTGGTGGCGTCGCAGATGGTCACGCCCTCGCGGTCATCGGCGATGAAGTCGCCGTTCGGAACCCGCACGCCCGAGGTGGTGCCGTTCCAGGTGAAGACCAGGTCGGCGTCCTTGCGCACCTTGGAGAGGTCCGGCAGCTCGCCATAGGGGGCCGACAGCACCTCGGCCTCGATCTTCAGCTGCTTGGTCACGTCGGTGACCCAGTCCTTGCCGAAGCTCTCAAAGGCCAGCAGCTGTACGGGCCGCGCTCCCAGCATCGACCACATGGCCATCTCGACGGCGCCGGTGTCGGAGCCGGGGACAATGCCGATCAGGTAGTCGTCCGGAACCTGCAGAACCTGGCGGGTGCGGTCGATGGCGTCCTTCAGCCGCGCCTTGCCCAGCTTGGAGCGGTGCGAGCGTCCGAGGACGGCGTTGGTGAGATTTTCGGGGGTCCATCCGGGGCGCTTGGCGCAAGGGCCGGACGAAAATTCGGCGCGAGCCGGCCGCATGGCGGGCTTGGTATGGTCAGTCACTGCGATGTCTCCCATCCTTGCAGATGAGCAGCGCCCCGTTGGGAGGGCGTGGCCCGCCGCGCACAAACGCTCATTTGCGGGTCAGGACAAGCGGTTTTTTGCTGAAAACCGTGTCAGATCGCCTCGGGCAGGGGCGAATTCACCCGCGCCTCGGCCTCGCGCCGACGGCGGCTGGCGGCCAGGGTGCCGGCGGTAAGGCAGGCCAGGATGCCGAAGAAGTCGATATTGTTGATGACCACATAGAGGGCGTCGTGCGCCCGTCCCGTGACGAAATAGAAGGCCTGGAGCGAAAACTGGATCGCCTGGAACAGCATGGCGCCCCCCAGCCAGAGGCTGGTGTAGCGCACGGCGAGCAGCAGGAAGCCCATGGCCAGGGCGCCTTCCAGCATAAGGCGGCCCACGAGGAACGCCTCGTGCTGCCGCAAGCCATTGGCATAGGCGAACAGGTCCCCGGCAGCCGTGATCAGGGTGAGCCCGAGGATCAGGGCGGCGCCCAGGCGCTCAGGCTCACCGCCGCGACGGAAGGCGAACGCGCAGACCGAAAGAAGCAGGGTCCATAGGAGAACCCAGGTCAGAATATAGGTGGTGCCAGCAGACATGGTTGCGCCTCTAACTGTGATTAGAGGCGCAACACAGTTAAACTATTGCAATCAGCCGACGTCGCGCATGGCCGGGACGTTGCGCGCCGGCTCGAAGGGCTTGTCGGGGCCGACGAGCTTGGTGCGGACGCCGAGACGGAGCTTGGCTTCGTTCAGCTCGCCATGCACGCCGACCATGGCGGTGCGGGCTTCGCCGAGCGCCTTGATGGCTTCCACCAGTTTGGCGGCGGCGTCGTCGCCGAACACGGTGGAGACGCCCACGTCCCTACGGGCCTTCAGCATCTCGGTCATCAGCTCGGTGGCTTCGATCAGAGCCGCGTCAACCGACTCTTCGGTGGCGAAGAGCTTGTTGGCGACGCGCTGGGCTACAAACGCCTTTTCCATGGGGAGTCCCTCCTGGGGGTTAACGGAATGCTAACGAAGGTAAACCAAAAGTTAACGCCCGTCCGCCCTTGCAACTGTGACAAGTTCACGCACAAGTTGCGTTCGCCCCACAGGCGAGTTGGGAAGCGAATGGTTAGGACTATTGGCCTATGAGAGGCCGTTAGCCTCCCCCAGGACCCCGCCTTCCGCCCCATGGACCGCCCCCCCGATTCCGCCGGCGCCCGTCATGAAGCGACCTTCCATGCGAAGGTGGCCGGGGTGGCGCTCATCACGACGGTGGTGGTCCTGCTGGCCGCCTGTGCGACCTTCATGCTGCAGCAGTGGGCGGTGGCGCGGGAGCAGTCGCGAAGCCACTTTTCCGCCCTTGCCGAGGTCACCGCCGACCTGGCGGCGCCGGCCGTCGCCCGAGGCGACATTCCGCGGGCGGCCATGGCGGTGGAGTCCCTCAGCCGCGTGCCGCAGGTGGAGCGGGTTCGCCTGACAGACGCCAAGGGCGTGGTTCTGGCCGAGTTCGTCGCCGAGGGCGCCGCCGAAGCTCACGACCTGAACGTCGCCCATCATCTGATCTGGCAGGGGCGGACCATCGGTGAACTCCGGGTCGAGGCCAGGCCTCCGGCCCTGCTTGGCATGTTGCCGCAGTTCGCCGCCCTGACTGGCGCCCTGTTCTTCGGCGGGGTGGGCGTTGCGCTCTTCCTCTCGCGAGGCCTCGCCCACCAGGTGATCGCGCCGGTGCAGAACCTGTCGGAAGCCATGCGCCATGTGGCGGCTAGCGGCCGCTTCGCGCCCATCGCCCTGGAGGCCCGGGACGACCTGTTCGGCAGCCTGGCCCTGAGCTTCAACCACCTCCTGGCGCAGCTCGACGCCCGGGAGCGCGACCTCAAGCACACCCTGGACGAACTGGTGGAGGCCCGTGACTCGGCCAATGCGGCCAATGTTCTGAAGTCGCAGTTTCTGGCCAATATGAGCCACGAGATCCGCACCCCCCTCAACGGCGTATTGGCCATGGCCGACGTCATGGCCATGGACCGGCTGCCGACCAAGCAGCGGGGGCGGCTCGACGTCATTCGCCAGTCGGGCGGGCTGCTGCTGACCGTCATCAACGACGTGCTCGACATCTCCAAGATCGAGGCCGGCAAGCTGACCCTGGTCGAGGAAGACTTCGATCTGGAGGCGCTGGCGGCCAGCGCCCGGTCCAGCTACGGCGTCATGGCCCAGGCCCGGGGCCTGGACTTCGCCGTCGAGATCGAGCCTGCCGCCGAGGGCGCCTGGCGCGGCGACGCCAACCGCATCCGCCAGATCCTGGGCAACCTGTTGTCCAACGCCGTCAAGTTCACCCTGACCGGCGCCGTGGCCGCCCGCTTTTCGGCCGATCAGCAAGGGGGCCTGTTGCTGGAGGTCAGCGACACCGGCGTGGGCGTGCCGGCGGGAAAACTGCCGCAGCTGTTCGAGAAGTTCACCCAGGCCGACAGCACCGCCACCCGACGGTTTGGCGGCACCGGTCTTGGCCTGGCGATCTGCCGCGAGCTGGCCCAGATGATGGGCGGCCAGATCACCGCCGAAAGCCGCGAGGGCGAAGGCTCGGTCTTCCGCGTCCGCCTGCCCCTGGCCCGCGGCCAGGTTGCGGCCCCGGCGCCGATGATCCCATCCCAGGCGCCGGATCTGGCGGCGCCCTCGTCGTCGGAGGCGCTCCAGCCCGACAGGGTCGCCCAGCCCGAGGCGGAGGAGGCCGGTCGGCCCCTGCGCCTGCTGGCGGCCGAGGACAATCTCACCAATCAGCAGGTCCTGGCGGCGGTCATGGCGTCGCTGGGGGTGGAGGTCGAGATCGTCGCCGACGGGGCCGCCGCCGTGGCCGCCTGGGCCCAGGGCGACTACGACCTGATCCTGATGGACATCCAGATGCCCGTCCTGGACGGCATCGGCGCGGCGCGCGAAATCCGCCGTCTCGAGGCGGGCTCAGGCCAGGGCCGTATTCCGATCGTGGCCCTGACGGCCAACGCCCTGGCTCACCAGGTCGCCGACTACCTGGCCGCCGGCATGGACGATCACGTCGCCAAGCCCATCGAGATCGCCAAGCTCTACGAGACCATCTGCACGGTCATGGACCGGCAAGGGGCCGCCGAGGCGCGCAGCCAAGTCGCCTGATCGGCGGCCTCGAACGCCGGTGAACGCCGGACAACGCCTCGCTCAGGGAGGCGTCACCGGGCCAGTGCTTTTCTCCTCCTCGACGCCGCGGTTCGCGGCTGACCTGCAACGAGGAGTTTGCACATGAAGTCCCTGCTGATCGCCCTCACCGCCGGCGCCGCCCTGACGGCGGGGCTGGCCACCGCCGCTTCCGCCGCCCCGGGGGGCTACGGCTATCAAGGCCAGGCCCAGGCCTATCACGGCCCGCAACACGGCGGCCCGCGCGCCCAGCCTGCCCCGACGCCAGCCTGGGCCTCCATCGCCCAACGCAAGGCCAATCTGGAGCGCCGGATCGACATGGGTCAGCGCAACGGCGCCATCACCCGTAGCGAGGCCGTGCGCCTCCGGGCCGAGTTCAACACCCTCCAGCGCCTGGAGCATCGCTACCGCCAGGGCGGCCTGACCCGCTGGGAAATGGCCGACCTGGATCGGCGGATGGATGGGCTGAGCGCCCGGATCTATGTGGAGCGCCGCGACGGCGACCGTCGTTACGGCCAGGGCTATGGCCAAGGCTATGGTCCGGGCTATCGCCGCTAACTAGAGGCCAAGCCGCCGCCCCGGCCCCGTCGCCCGCGGGCCGGGCGCGGCGAGTCCCAGGCGACCGCCCTCATTCGTCGAGGCGCTGATGACTCAAGCCGCCGCGGCATGAGGGCGGAACGCGGCGCGCTCTCTATCTCTTCCTGAGGCGCCGGCGACAGCGAGCCTGGGACGACGCAAGGCCCCTCAGCCGTAGCGCAGGCGGCCCAGGGTCTGGGCGAAGGTCTTCAAGGCGGCTGACGGGCGGATCTTGGTCGTCGCCTTCCATTTTTCGAAGCTCATCACATTGGCGATGCGGGCGTCGACGAAGGCCATGGAGGCCTCGCGGCCCGACTGCAGGCGGATGGCCAGGGCGGCTGACAAGATGCCCGACAGGATGGCGCGCTTGGAATAGTGGTTCTCGTCGGTGGCCGTATCGCCGGCCCAGCGCCAGAGCTGGTCGGCGCTGTCCCACAGCAGGCGTCCGCCCAGGGCCAGGTTCTGCGGCAGGGCCAGGAAGCCGCTCCAGCGGCGCACGGCGGCCTCGTCCTGGGCTGCGGCGTCCAGGCGCGCCTCGACCGCCGCCCGGATCCGCTCGCGGATCTTCAGGCTGGCGGGATCGGTCCCGGCCAGGGCGGCCAGCGCTCTTCGATCATGGCGGCGACCCAGCAGGGCGGCCAGGTCGGCGGCGCCATTGGGCAGCAGAAGCTCGGTCTCGCCGGCGCTCAGGCCCACATCGGCGCCGGCGCGGATCGCCAGGCGCCGGCTCCAGCCTTCGTGGACGACATGGACCAGCGCGGCGTCGAGGACCTGATCCTCGGTCTCGCGGGCCCAGGCGTCGGGATCGGGGGTCGATGCGGGGGCGGTTTGGGTCATGGCGCCAGTCTAACCGTAGCGAATGCCGTCGTCTTCCGTGGACATCGGCCAAGGCTTCTGCTATTTCGCCGCCCTCGGCTCCGGAGCGGTCGCTTTCGGGGCTATTTCGTATTTTTGTTTCACCGCCACCGCCATGTGCGCCGGGTGGCGCAACGGCAGGCAGGCAGGAGAGAGTCCCCTGGTTCAGATTTTCGTCCGCGACAATAATGTCGACCAGGCCCTCAAGGCCCTGAAGAAAAAAATGCAGCGCGAAGGCTCGTTCCGCGAGATGAAGCGCCACGTGCATTACGAGAAGCCCTCGGAAAAGCGCGCCCGCCAGAAGGCCGAGGCCGTGCGCCGCGCCCGCAAGCTGGCCCGCAAGCGCGCCCAGCGCGAGGGCCTGATCGCGGCCCCCAAGCCGCGCGCCCGCTAGGACGCTGACGGGGCGGCCCAGCGCCATCCCCGGCACGATGATATGATTTAGGCCGCGCAGCTCGCCTGCGCGGCCTTTCTCGTTTGGGCGCCCAGGCTCCAGGGCCAAGCTTGCGCCCGCGGCCGCCTGTCGCTCTGGCCCGGCCCTTGCTGGTGAATCTGCTCAGGCCATCCTATCTTAGGGTGAACCTGAGTTTTTCCCGAGACGGAACAAGAAGCACATGAACATGCGCAACATGGCGATCTGGGGCGTCATCGTCGTCGTCCTGATTGGCCTCTACAGCATGATGAGCGGCGGCGGTCAGGCGGCCAACAGCCGCGAGATCACCTATTCCCAGCTGCTTGACCGGATCGACGCCGGCCAGGTGGACTCCGCCGTGATCCGTGGCTCGGCCGTCGAGGTGCGTGACGCCCAGGGCGAGGCCTTCACCGCCGTCACCCCCAACAACCAGGACGATCTGGTCAGCCGGCTTGAGGCCCAGAACGCCGACATCTCGGTCAAGCCGGCCGGGGGCTTCACCCTGGTGGGCTTCCTGCTGCAGTCCCTGCCGATCCTGCTGCTGATCGGGGTGTGGATCTTCTTCATGCGCCAGATGCAGGGCGGCGCCCGCGGGGCCATGGGCTTTGGCAAGTCCAAGGCCAAGATGATGACCGAGAACAAGAACCGCGTGACCTTCGACGACGTGGCCGGCGTCGACGAGGCCAAGGAAGAGCTGACGGAGATCGTCGACTTCCTGAAGGACCCGCAGAAGTTCCAGCGCCTGGGCGGCAAGATCCCCAAGGGCGCCCTGATGGTCGGCCCGCCCGGCACGGGCAAGACCCTGCTGGGCCGCGCCGTGGCCGGCGAGGCCGGCGTGCCCTTCTTCTACATTTCGGGTTCGGACTTCGTGGAGATGTTCGTCGGCGTCGGCGCCAGCCGGGTCCGCGACATGTTCGAGCAGGCCAAGAAGAACGCGCCCTGCATCATCTTCATCGACGAGATCGACGCCGTGGGCCGCCATCGTGGCGCGGGCCTGGGCGGCGGCAATGACGAGCGCGAGCAGACCCTGAACCAGCTGCTGGTGGAGATGGACGGGTTCGATCCGTCCGAGGCCATCATCGTCATCGCCTCGACCAACCGTCCCGACGTGCTGGACCCGGCCCTGCTGCGGCCCGGCCGGTTCGACCGCCAGGTGGTGGTGTCGAACCCCGACATCGGTGGGCGCGAGCGCATCCTGCGCGTCCATATGAAGAACGTGCCCCTGGCCGCCGATGTGGACGTCAAGACCGTGGCCCGCGGCACGCCGGGCTTCTCCGGCGCCGACCTCGCCAACCTGGTCAACGAAGCCGCCCTGATGGCCGCGCGCAAGAACCGCCGCATGGTCACCCAGCGCGACTTCGAAGACGCCAAGGACCGGGTCATGATGGGCGCCGAGCGCAAGTCCATGGCCATGACCGACGATGAGAAGCGCCTGACCGCCTATCACGAAGGCGGCCACGCCCTGCTGGCTCTGAACGTCCCGGCCACCGATCCGGTGCACAAGGCCACCATCATTCCCCGCGGCCGTGCGCTCGGCATG
>Ga0207884_1000521_pt1 | contig 22275 bp, 17 predicted proteins | sample MalvirmetaMSP144_FD_184236 | JGI IMG/M metagenome (GOLD analysis project Ga0207884, IMG submission 184236) | Marine viral communities from the Deep Pacific Ocean - MSP-144 (SPAdes) | ecosystem: Environmental > Aquatic > Marine > Oceanic | place: Pacific Ocean | collected 2011-07-08 | reverse complement strand
TTGGCGCTAGACCATTTCGTAGTATTTGAAAGTCCTATTATCACCGCATTTCTTGGTATGGAAAACAACTTTGAAATCGATTTGATTGATGAGTTAATTCTGGAGAATGTCAAGTTAGACAGTGCACTTAAATCCAAACTCAAACACAAGTCACTTCCCAAAAACTATCGTGCGCAGCAGCAGCTTTTCAACGATCAGCTTTTCGATATTAATAATGCGTTGAGTCACTTTAATCTTTCGGCTTATCATATCGACCTCAGCGGAAAAGCATCTACTTTTTATTTACACGAGTACCAACTTAATCAAGAGCAAAGCATCACCACGGTTTTTGAATTGAATACTGAGAGTTTAGAGGTGCTTTCTTTTAAAGATATTATATGAGTTTAATCGGAAACATAATCTGGATTGTATTTGGTGGTTGGATGATCGCCTTGGAATACATTATTGGTGGCATAGCCTTATGTCTCACCATTGTAGGAATTCCGTTTGGGATTCAGTGCTTTAAACTGGCTATTGTAGGTTTTGCGCCTTTTGGGCAGCGAATTGAAGCTGGCAGAACGCTTACCGGTTGCCTTTCGCTTCCCTTAAACATTATCTGGTTTATTTTTGGTGGCTTCTGGGTCTTTCTTACGCACTTGGCTTGGGGGCTTATCTTCTGCATTACCATTATCGGTATTCCTTTCGGCATGCAACACTTCAAACTTGCAGGCTTAGCCTTTGCTCCGTTTGGGAGGGGGATATAATTGGGCAGGCATGGCTGCCTAATTCGGGTATCCATGATTGAATAATTTGTAAGATTATTTTATATTTTAGAAGACTCATTTGAAAATCATTCTACTTTTTAGATTTAGAATATCTTATTTTTTACGTTAAAACATCAAGAATGATGATTGCTGTCTATTACGAATTTCCTTTATTTTCGATAAAACCAAACGCTTTATGAGTATGAGCAAGGATAGGTTGAGTGAGTTGAAGGTTAAAACTGTAAAACAGAGGTGAGTGAAGAAGAGTCAAATATCGAGACTTATGAAGATTGCTTTGTTGCATTTCTTGATATACTCGGTTTTCGCGAAATAGTAGGTAAGAATTCTCACGATGAATTAACTCACATCTATGATCATTTTGAGAGATCAATTAATTCTGGTATCGAGAGGCATAAAAAAGAGATTCCAAGTGTGAAATTAGATGATCAATATATCGGCTGTACGATAGTTTCCGATTCAATTATTTTATGGACTAAAAGAGCTAACTCTGACTCGTTTTTGAAAATGATCGGAGAAGTAAGGTCAATTCTAATAGGTGGTTTAATGAATGGAATACCTCTCAGGGGTGATATTGCTAGAGGTTCATTCTCATTCAAAAATGGCTTACTTGGTTCAACTTATTTTGGAAAAGCATTAACTGAAGCCTATTCATTGGAAACGATTCAAAACTGGAGTGGGGCAATTATTCAAGAAGGTATTTTTGAAGACTTCGTTAATGAAAATACTATATCAGCAAGAATACTGCGTGAATTTCCCATAATGATAGAAAGCTACCCTGTCCCCTTAAAAGGTAATCAGGTAAAAACGTTGAATGCTGTTAACTGGCCTACTTCCTTGAATAGAACGATTGAAGAAATTAGAGAACAATTCAGTCGTAACGGAAAGGAATCGTCTTCAAGAAATGTCCAAACTAAAATTGATAACACTGTTGAGTTTTTTGAAAGAATGCAGGAAAAGTATCGAGCGACAATCGACTATTACGTGGTCAACGGCAAGCATAGAATGGAAGGGCTCAAAGCTTTTGGAGATATTTGCAGAGAACTAGGCTACTTAGATGGGACATATGAAATAGAATGGCCTAAGTTAGAGAAGGATAAAGTTTCAAATCGCTTTCTAGAAATTCTTATAGAAGAGCCTGATCGGTTTGATCGTATTATTGAAATAGCAGAGAATAGTAATTTGCTTGAGACAGAAGGAGCTTGGATTGTTGACGCAATCACGAGGATTAAAGAATCTTAATATGCCTGAATCCCAAAATATAGAATACAAAGAGACTTGGAGAGACGAATACCTAAAGTGGGTATGTGGCTTTGCAAATGCTGTGGGCGGGAAAATCTTTATAGGAATAACAGATAAAGGAGATATACAAGGTATTGCCAACGCTAAAAAGTTAATGGAAGACATTCCCAATAAAGTGAGGGATGTTTTGGGTATTCTGATTGAAACCAATCTTCATTCTGATGAAGAAAGGGAATATTTAGAAATAATTGTGGATGCATACCCTTATCCCATCAATTACAAGGGGCAATATCATATTAGAAGTGGGAGCACTAAACAAGAGTTAAAGGGTAATGCCCTTAATAAGTTTCTACTAGAGCGAACCGGAAAACGCTGGGACGGTGTACCGATACCTCATGTAGAAGTGTCTGATTTGAGCCAAGCTTCTATCAACCGTTATAAAGAGAAGGCCTTAAAAAACACACGGATAGAAAGAGAGGCTTTAGAAGATACAAATGAGCTTTTGATGGAAAACCTTCGACTCATGGAAGGAAACAAGCTCAAAAGGGCTGCTATTTTACTTTTCCATCCTGACCCTGAAAAGTATATTCAAGGAGCTTATACTAAAATTGGTTTTTTCAGAACAGATGACGATTTGATCTATCATGATGAGGTTCATGGAACTCTTATAGAACAAATAGATAAGGTTTATGATTTACTTCAAACAAAATATGCTAACTCTGTTATTGAATATTCTGGAGTAAGCAGACAAGAAAAAGAACCTTTTCCAGCGAAAGCATTACGAGAAGCCTTAATGAATGCTTTAGTACATAAAGACTATGCCGAACCAGAGGCTATACAAATTAGTGTTTATCCCGATCACATTGTTTTTTGGAACCCAGGTCAATTACCCGAAACATGGACAATCGATGTATTAAAGAAGAAGCACCCGTCTAAACCGTTCAACCCCGATATTGCTAACGTGCTTTTTAGGAGTGGAGATATTGAATCATGGGGAAGAGGAACTATAAAAATGATAAAGGAATGTGTTGAAGGAAAAATATTACCTCCTGAATTTAACACTGAAATGTCAGGCTTAATGGTGAGTTTCTTCTCCAATACCAAGAGATATTTAGAAGGGAAAGAATTAAAAGCGGAGCTAATTGATATTGTATTAGATACCCTGAGTAATAGAAGAATCAATAATACACGAGTTCAAGAAATTTGTAAAGTAAGTAAAGCTACTGCAACTAGATACTTGACAGAACTTGATGGAGAGTTTCTTGAAAGAGTTGGTAAAACAGGTGAAGGAACCTACTACATTATAAAGAGCTCATAAAGGGCTCACCGCTTTGCCTACCAGAAGATGAAATCCTTGTTGTTATTGTTATGAACAAGTATTCACATTAAGTAAAGGGCTCACAATGGGCTCATGACTTGGGGACTTAGAAGGTAAGCGTTTGAAAACAATTAAGTCAACAAATCAAATCTGTAGAAGCGTTTAAACTCGAAACCAACCTTTCCCAAAAACGATCATGTATTTTTCTACCTTTGTATTTCTTGGGTTAAGGCTTAAGAAAATAACATTGGGTTAAAGCTTTATGCTAAAAAACGACAACTTATCGGATGAGGAGGTAATTGCATTCTTGAGGGCAGGAGGCCACGAACGCTATTTCGAGATCATTACCAGAAGGTATGAGACTTATATTATTAAGAAGTGTCGTAGCTATGTAAAGAATGAAGACGTTTCGGAAGATCTTTGTCAGGAAATTCTGATCAAGGTGTTTATGCAGCTCAAGAACTTCCGTAGCGATGCAAAATTTAAAACCTGGCTCTATTCCATTATCCACCACACCTGCATTGATTATTTGCGGAAGGAGAAAAAGAAAACGCACACCGTAATTTCCGAAAAACTAATGGACGAAATGATCGACTTGGTGGATGACGATGTGTTAGATAAGGACGCTATGGAAACCGCCTTGTTTAAATTATTGGAAGAGATCACTCCCGAAGAAAAGTTAATTCTGCTGCTCAAATACAAAGAAAAACACTCGATTAAAGAAATTGAGCAAACTATGGGCATTTCGGAAAGTGCTGTGAAAATGCGTCTTTCCAGGGCCAAAGAAAAAATCAACAAGCTATATTCTAAATACAGCAATCACGATTAGCTTATTCGGCAAAGTAAACCCGCTTTACTCGGTCGCTCACATTGGTAAGTATTTCGTAAGGAATAGTTTTCGCGTTTTTAGCTAAATCAGAAATGGTTGGCTTTTCACCAAAAATGATGACGGAATCCCCTTCTTCAGCTTCAATGTTAGAAATGTCGATCATCGTCATGTCCATACACACATTGCCGATTACTTTTGCCATTTGCCCGTTCAGCATTACCTCGCCATTTCCGTTACTGAAAATTCTTGAAAAGCCATCGGCATAACCAATCGCAATGGTAGCAATGCGCATGTTTTTGGTCACCTTTCCTTTTCTTCCGTAACCAATCGTTTCTCCCTTTTTCACATTTCTGATTTGCGAAATCACCGTTTTTAAGGTGCTGATCGACTTCAGTTCATGTTGTAAATTACCACTAGGCTCAATACCATAAAGCCCAATACCCAATCGCACCATATCGAATTGATATTCGGGGTAAGCTACAATGCCAGCTGAGTTTAAAGCGTGTTTTATGGTTTTTATACCCAGTTGCTGCTCTACCTTTTCAGCATAGGTTTTAAAAGTTCGTAATTGCTGAAGCGAAAATTCATTGTGCTCTGCTTCGTCCGATGCCGCCAAATGGGTGTACAGACTTTGAACTTTAATATGTGGCAGATGCTTGATTTCATTGACTAAAGCTTCCAAATCTTCTGGGTCAAAGCCTAAGCGGTTCATTCCGGTATTGATGGTAAAGTGGCCTTTCAGCTCAATGCCCTTTTTCAAATAAAAGTCTGAAAAAACTTTAAGCTGCGCGAAACTGTAAATTTCGGGCTCGATATTATAAGTCACCAAATTAGGTAAATCTTCCTCCGAAGGGTTGATTACCATAATCGGAAGGTTGATTCCTGCTTTTCGTAACTGAACGGCTTCATCTACATAAGCCACGCCCAAATAATCTACCTTATGAAACTGTAAAAGATGAGCAATTTCAGATCCTCCACTTCCATAAGCCAATGCCTTCACCATTATCAACAGTTTGGTTTCTGGCTTTAACAGGTGACGGTATACATTAAGGTTGTGCGTCACCGCATCCAAATCAATTTCTAGTACCGTGCGGTGAATACGCTCTGTCAGCTGCTTCGCGATTTGCTCAAAGCCAAAACTTCGGGCGCCTTTAATCAGAACAACTTCTTTCTCAAAACTATCTGTCGAATGCTGAAGAAAGTCTTCGGTTGAAGGGTAAAATTTGGTTGAAGTCGGAAACAAGCTTTTAAAGTCGGCCAGTTCTTTTCCAATAGCATAAAGTTGTGTAATTCCTTTTTCTTGTACCAGTTCGGCCACACGCGCATATGTAGTTTCTTTCGGGGCCGACTGTGGAATGTCGGAAAGAATCAGTGATTTTTTGGGGTAGTGCTTTTGTTGAGACAAAAAGTCGAGTGCAATTTCAAGCCCAGCCAAGTCATTATTATAGGTGTCATCTATAATGTAGGTCTGGTTAATTCCTTTTTTCAGCTCTAGCCGCATTTTTATAGGCCGCAAAGCATCTATTCCTTTTTGAATTTCCGAAGGAGACCAACCGTTAAAATATGCAAAGCAAATGCAGTGCATTATGTTTTCTACATAAGTATCATTAACAGAATGTACTTTTAAGCTGAAGGACTCGGTTTTACTTTTCAGTTCAAAAAAGGAACCGTCCTTTTTTGTTACTTGAAGATCGGCTTCAGAATTAAAGCCCCAAGAAGTTTTGTGCTTGGGTGGCTTTTTCATCCTGTTTATACCCTCATTAATCAGTGGGTTATCATTGCGATAATAGAGCTGATCAATCCCTTCAAAAAGAATGAGCTTTTCATCCAGTTTTTTACTGATTGAGTTAAAGTATTGCTCATGAGCCGAGCCAATATTAGTAAGAATTCCATGAGTAGGTTGAATTATCTCTTTCAGAGGATTCATTTCCCCAGGTTCCGAAATTCCTGTCTCAAAAATTCCCAGATCATGCGCTTCATTTAAAGGCCAAACCGATAGCGGCACACCAATTTGCGAATTGAAGCTTTTTGGGCTTTTACATACATTCTGTTTTTCTGAAAGCATTTGAGCCAACCATTCTTTTATAATGGTTTTTCCGTTACTGCCCGTAATAGCCACAACTGGTTTATTAAAGGCGGCTCTTTTAGTAGCGGCTATAATTTGCAGGGCTTTAACAGATGAGGCTACTTTAATAATGTTTACGTTCTCAGGAATCTCTCCAATCTCCTTTTCTACTACAAAGTTTTGAAAGCCCGTTTTGATCAATTCGGGAATAAATGAATGGCCGTCATGATGCAGCCCATCAATGGCGAAAAAAAGCCCCGACTCTAAATCAAAGGCCTTTCGGCTGTCCGTCATTAAATGGGCAATATCATTATCTATCGCCTTAGATAGATATTCGCCATTAATTACATCAAAAATCTGTGAGAGTTTCAAGCTTTAAAATTAGTAAAGTTTAGCACCATTCGGCACGGCCTTATCTGGTCTTGCCAGTATTATATTTCCATCTTCATCGGGGAATCCCGTAACTAGAATTTCGGATTTAATATTGGCGATTTGCTTAGGGGGGAAGTTTACAACGCACATTACTTGAGTGTTAAGCAAATCTTCTTTTGTATAATGGTGTTTAATCTGCGCGCTGGATTTTTTTATTCCCAGTTCAGGCCCTAAATCGACAAATAGTATCCAAGCAGGCCTTCTTGCCTTCTCAAAATCTTCCACTTGTATTATAGTGCCTACTCTGAGGTCAATTTTTTCGAAGTCTGACCAGCTGATGAGGTTATTCATGTATAATTATTGTTTACGGAGTTTTAACACTAAGTTAGCGCTTAGAGCAGAAAACTAAACAAAATAAAATATCGACCGTTTAGATAATTGCGATTTTTTATTAATTTTATCCCCCCATGAGATAAATACTATGAATAGACAACTACTTCGTATCTTCACTTTCGGAATTTTAGGGATGTCAATGCATTCTATGAGTGCCTTGGGTCAAGAGGGTGAAGAAGTGCTCTTACCTGTTCCTAGACATGAAAATACAGCTATTCAAGATAGTCTGATCCCAGTGGATTTACATTCTGAAGGTAAGCGCGAGACCCCTCGTGGTAATGGAGAGTCTGTCATATTAAATTCAGAGTTGAATACTGTTTCTCTAGAAAAACCATCAGAAAGAAAGGACAATCAACCAAAAGTTGCCAATAAAGAAGACAATCAATCGGCTCTTTCTTTTAATTTTCTTTACTACATCTTTTACAAGTTTAAGCCCTCAGAGGTTTTTGAGAAGAAATAAATACCTTCTTTAACTTCTTTTGACCTTTTGAAAATTCATTGTTGCAATGGTGTTGCATTTACGTATAACTTGCGGCATGATTTTGAAGCGTCTCCCAGTTGTAATTTTATTGCTAAGCTTTTTTAACCTAGTTGCTGTTGGTCAAACCAATTGCGATTTGAAACTATCTGGGGTTATTAAAGGAAACGATAGTGGAGAGACAATTCCCTTGGCAACAATTGAAATCCAGAATACTCAAAAAAGAGTAGTAGCCAATGAAAAAGGGGAATTTGAAATCGTGGGACTTTGCGCTACAACTTATGAAATCTTGATTCGATTTGTTGGCTACGAACCATACAAACAAACCATTACCCTTACAAAATCGACTAAAATTCAAGTGGGGCTAGCTCCCGAAATTACAGATTTGAATGAAGTTACGGTTGAGGGTGAAAAAGCAGAGGAAATAGCCACTTTAAAACAGCTGGAATTAAAGAAGGAAGAACTCTTTAAAAAGAGTGGTGAATCACTAGGCAAAACCCTTTCTAGTATGTCTGGAGTAAATATGCTTCAAACAGGGCCAAACATTGCCAAGCCAGTTATTCACGGGTTGCACAGCAGTCGTATCCTTATTTTGAATAATGGAATTAGGCAGGAAGGTCAGCAATGGGGGCAGGAACATGCACCAGAGATTGACCCATTTGTAGCGACTAACCTTCAATTAATTAAAGGTGCTGCGGCAGTAAAATATGGTTCCGATGCAATTGGTGGTGTTATTTTAGTAAATCCACCGGATTTACCAGAAGCAGCAGGTATTTCTGGCTCATTCAATGCGGTTGGCAATTCTAATAACGGAATGTATACGGGAAGTGCTATGGTTGAAGGGGGTGTTGAAGGCCTTAATGGCTTTGGCTGGAGACTTCAAGGCAGCTATAAGAAGGCTGGAGATTCTAAAGCACCAAATTATAGGCTAACCAATACTGGTACATTAGAAAAGAACTTTTCTGTGGGTTTGGGTTACCATAAAGAAAAAGGAGGACTCGAATTATACTTCAGTAGTTTTGATGCTGAAATGGGAGTGCTTAGAAGTGCCCATATAGGAAACCTTACAGATTTAGAAAGAGCAATTGGAAGTGACAGGCCACTTTATATTAGTGATTTCAGCTATGACATCAATAACCCAAGACAAAGGGTACAACATCAGTTATTAAAGTTTAATGGACATTTAGATTGGAACGACCTTGGTGAAGTTACTGTGCAGTACGGCCTTCAACGAAATCAGAGAGAAGAATTTGATATAAGAAGAGGTGGAAGGTCTGCTATTCCGGCCCTTTCGCTAGAGCTGATTACGCATACAGTTGAGTTAGATTTAGACATGAATCCCCTAGGCGATTTTAAAGGAGATATTGGTGCTAGCTTTCTTTTTCAAGGAAACTCCAATAACCCAGAAACAGGTATTAAGCCATTGATTCCTAATTTCGATAACTGGACCGTTGGGGTTCATGCCATATGGAGGTATATCCAAGATCAGTATGAACTAGAAGGGGGTGTTCGTTACGATTTCAAGCATTATTTAGTAAAGCGTTTTGATTCGCAAAATAACCTACTGACTCCAGAGTTTGATTTCAATAATGTAACAGGCTCATTGGGAGCGGTGTTTTTTCTTCCTTCAGGATGGAATTTCAGAACTAATTTAGGAACTGCCTGGCGCGCACCCCATATTAACGAGCTATACAGTGGAGGCCTTCACCATGGCTCTGCTGCCATTGAAAGAGGAAATGAGAGTCTTGCTAGTGAAAAGGCCATTAAGTGGATCAGTAGCTTTGAAAAGGCCACAGAGAAGTTTGATATGAACATAGCGGCTTACTACAATTACATCTACGACTACATTTATCTGAGACCAGAGAATGTTGAGCTTACCATTCAAGGTGCTTTTCCATTGTTGAGTTATACCCAAACGGATGCTTCTTTTATTGGGCTAGATACGGATGTAAGCTACCATTTGAACAAACATTTTGATGTTACGGGTAAGCTGTCGTTAATCAGGGCGGAAGACCAGCTGAATAAGGGGCCATTGATTAGTATTCCTACCAACCGACTTTCCGCGGGTATTACATATAATTTCAATGATGGCTGGTTGAAAGATCCTTACATTTCATTATCAGCCGATATGGTTGACAAGCAAAGAAATGCACCAAGGGTGGTGAGTATCTCTGAAGTAATAGAAGCCAATGAAACAAACTCTGATCTTTTTACGGACAACCAAACTGTTTTTGACTTTTTAGCTCCGCCTGCTGGCTATACCAATATTGGTTTTAGTGTTGGTTTTAAAGTGCCTGTTTCTGGAAATTACTTGGCGCTGTATGCTTCTGTTGAAAACATGTTCAATAATAGCTATCGCGATTACATGAACAGGCTGCGTTACTACTCGGACGAGACGGGTAGAAACTTTAGCGTTAAATTGAATTACAGTTTTTAAGGGATTATTTAGATTGGTTGACAATGAATTTTTCAATGTCCTTCAAGGTTAGGTTGCCTTCGTAGTAGGCCCTTCCAAAAATCACAGATTTAACACCAATCTCTTCTAGTTTCTTAATGTCGTCAATAGATCTTACTCCACCACTGGCAAGCACGTGGATTCCTTTAAAGCGAGACACAATTTCTTTGTACATCTCAAAATTTGGACCTTCTTGAATACCATCTTTGGCTACATCTGTGCTCTTTACATACTTAAGCCCGCGCATGTAGTAGTAGTCAATATGGTCAAACATATCAATGTTGGTATCCTTTTGCCATCCTCTTATGGCTATTTTACTGTTTCTGGCATCTGCCCCAAGAATGATTTTTTCTCTACCGTATGACACAAGCCAAGAACCAAACTGTTCCTTATCGGAAGTGGCAATAGATGCGGCAGTGATTGAAGTAGCTCCATATTCATAAGCTTTACTAATGTCTCCATCAGTAGCAATACCACCACTATAGTCTACTTTCAGTTTTGTATAACCTACGATTGACTCTAATACATGATAGTTTACAGGAGTGCCGCTTCTCGCTCCATCTAAATCAACAATATGGATTTTCTTTACCCCACAATCTTCAAACCTTCGAGCAATATCAACAGGGCTGTCTTTATATACAGTGCCGTGTTCATAATCGCCTTGCTTTAATCGGGTTAGTTTTCCGTTGATAATCGATATTGAGGGAACAATTTTTATCATATTAGTTGGGTATATAAAGCTTGAGGAGCCAAAATTAGCGGTTTCTAACACCAAAAAGAAAAAATCTATATTAATATTATGTTAGAATTCAAGCCAAGTAAAATAGGCTTTTTGAACCACTATTCAAAGTTTATTACCTATAAAATATTAACCCACTGAACATCAATATCTCAGTTTTGGTTATTCTTTTTCTGCCGTGTTCTCGGTAATTAATTTAAAGCCAGACCCATGAATAGTAATAATTTGTACAGATTCATCTGCTTTCAACATTTTTCTGAGTTTTGCAATGTAAACGTCCATGCTACGGGCATTAAAGTAGCTGTCGTCTCTCCATATAATTTTTAAAGCTGTAGAACGATCCAATGGTTGGTTTTCATGGAGACATAGAAGTCTTAAGAGCTCTGATTCTTTAGAAGTAAGTTTGTTTTCACCTCCATCCCAAGAAAGAATTTGTTTGTCGAAGTCGAAGCGAAAAGAGCCGAACTCAAAGATTTTCTGATCGGAAATTTGGGGATTCTTTTCGGCTGTTCTTCTCAATATGGCCTGAATACGAAGCAGCAATTCTTCCATACTAAAAGGTTTGGTAATGTAGTCGTCACCCCCAATTTTAAAGCCTTCAATGGTATCTTCTTTCATTGATTTGGCCGTTAAAAAAATGATTGGAGTTACTTTATCGTCTCTCCTTATTTCTTTGGCCATAGAAAACCCATCTTTTTTAGGAAGCATTACATCAAAAAGACATAGATCAAAAGCTTCGCGCTTAAATGCTTTGACACCTTCCTCGCCATCGCGGCAAAGTTTCGTTTCATACCCTTTTAACATTAGGTATTCATTTAAGATTTGCCCAAGGTTGGGGTCATCTTCTACAAGTAAAATTTTAAAACTAGCCATGATTGAAAGGTAAATATACTTTAAATGTGCTTCCTTTTCCTAGGTCGCTTTTCACAGAAATGGTTCCTTTGTGCATTTCAACAATGTTTTTCACATAAGAAAGGCCAAGGCCAAATCCTTTAACATCGTGAATATTACCAGTAGAAACCCGGTAAAATTTTTCAAAAATTTTGTCAATATCTTCTCGCCCCATACCAATTCCCTTATCAGATATTTTTATGATTACTCCCGTAGAGATGTTTTCAGTTCTGATATGTATTTCGGGTGGTTCTGGTGAGTATTTATTGGCGTTGTCCAGTAGGTTATAAATAATATTCGTAAGATGGACTTTGTCGGCCTCAATATTTGGGTTTGAAGCTAAAAGCTGACTTGTGATACTACCCTGACGCTTTTGCACTAGAATATCGATGTTCACTAGTGCCTTTTCAATAATATCGTGCACATCGGCAGTTTCGAATTTCAACCTAAAGTCTTTTTTGTCGAGACTGGCAATTTGAAGTACCTTTTCTACTTGCATTCCGAGCCTTTTATTCTCGTCCCTGATTACTTGAATGTATCGATCTACGATACCTTCATTTTTTCTCAAGTCCGCATCTTGAAGGGCTTCAGTAGCCAAAGACACCGTAGCAATTGGGGTTTTGAACTCGTGTGTCATGTTATTAATGAAGTCATTCTTAATTTCTGAAATTCTCTTTTGCCTAAGTATGATTACAATGGCGTATGTAAAACAACCGATAAGAATAAACATTAATAGCCCAGAGGCTGATAACGGCAGCAAACCTTGTTTTAACAGGAATTGCTTTTGGCTTGGGAAGTAAACGCTAAGAAAATAATCTTTCGGCTGTAAGTCTGTTGGAAAGAGGTTGGCCTGCAGTTTTGAATTCTTAATATTATCTAAATCATCTACACTCGAGGAATTGATTAAATTGGCCTTACCTGTTCTTCTTTCAATAATTCCATAATTGTAGTCCAAATCAATCCCACGATTTCTCATTTCTCTTCTAAGAAGCGTATCTAACTCGGCTGGATTGACTCTTGAAAAAAGGTTGTTACTACCCACCAAGTGCTCTGCCCAATCTTTCTGAATAGACCTTAACCTACTCTTCATTTGTTGCTCTAGCTGAATGCGTTCTTGATCGAGATTAGGGTTGGTTTGGGAGTAAAAGTCTTGGAGCATTAACCCAAGGTTTACGTTGAAATCAATTTTATTATTTATTTCATCTACCTGGAGGTCGTAGGTAATTAGGTTTGGATTTAGAGATGGCATTGGCCGCCTGTTCTGAGGACGAAAAGGATTGGTTAAACTATCGCCCTGCTGCATTCTTTCTGGCTGATTTGGCATCATTTGGCTAACGTCCGTCTGCAAAAAGTTGGTGTCATTTTGCCGAGCGAGCTTGTTCGTTACCTCATTTAAGGCCGTCTGAACATTTTGGGTAAATCGTTCCTCATTTACCTTGGTTACTTCTTTGATCCAATAAAACTGGAAGACGATCAAACCGAGCATGGCTATGCTCAGCAATCCTATCAGCCACCTTATCTTCATTCTACTCATGGTTCAAAAGTACTTTAATAAAATGGTCATGGCTGTGAGCTTAACAAAAATTAACATGATTTAACCGCCTTTTAACAAAGCCATTTCGGTTAATTAAATACTTTCGTATCAACAACTTAAAGGTTTAAAAGATGAAACGGTCAGTGAATAAAAAAACACTTAAGCTCGTGGCTTTTTTTGCCATGATCATTTTAATGGCCACCAGTTTTGATGGCTTTGCACAAACTCAAGAACGCAGTCAATCTAAGTCAGTATCTATTAATACTACTGAAGACGGTAAGGTAAAACTCAAGGTCGTATTGAAAGATGGTGACGACACAAAGACTTTTGAAAAGACTTATGATAGCTATGACGAAATCAATGGTGACCCTGATTTAGAGAAAAACGGTATTGATTTAAGCGACTGGAATTTTGGTGGGGGGAGCTCAAGCTTTGGCTCTTCAAGTTCTTTTCGAATGGGTCAAGGGCCCTCTTCTATGTTTGATTTCGACATGGACAATATGCGAAAGTATATGGAATCTATGATGCGGGGTGGTTTTGGCACCAACAATTTCTTTTTTGATTTTGATAATGACACTCCCTTTTTTATGGACATGGACTCATTGAAAAATAAACTCAATTTTCATTTCAAGAATGGAAAAATGTTCCAGAATGGCAATGAGATAATGGACATGGATTCTTTAAGAGAGGCGTTTAAAAATAAGTTTGGCGATATGAGTTTTGACTTCGATTTTGGCAATGATAATGAAGATGGAAACTTTAACGCTTGGAGTTTTGGAGATGACAAGGATGAGGACGGATTTCATGTAATTTCGAGAGCACGGGTTTTTGTTCGCGCAGCAAAAGACAAGGATAAGGAAGTAGTTGGGGCCGATAAAATGGAACCGCTTGAAATCAAAGACATCAGTTTTTACCCAAATCCGAGCGATGGTAGGTTTAATTTAGAAATAGAAACCACCGATAAAGGGCCACTGCAAGTGAAAATTGTAAGCCCCACAGGAAATGTAGTTTATGAGAAAACCGACTCTTCTGGAGCTGCTTCCTATAATTTCAAAATCGATATTTCAGATGAACGAGAAGGCGTATACATTTTACAAGTAATTCAGAACAATAAAACGCTTACAAAGCGAGTGATTATTGAGTAGTAAATTTTCATTCTCATTTTCTAAGAGGAAGGTTTGGTCAATCTTCCTCTTTTTTATTTTTCTACACAGTATATTTGCGCCTTAATTTATTCAAAATGGATTTAGTGAATGACCGATACACCATTCAAGGTGTAGACTTAGTGGAGCTTACCGAAACGTATGGTTCACCACTTTATGTGTATGATGCCGAAAAAATTGAAGCTCAATTTAAAAAGCTTACTTCCGCTTTTAGCGGAGTGAAGATGAAGGTAAAATATGCAACCAAGGCGTTGACTAATATTTCCATTCTTAAGCTTTTACGCAGCATCGGGTCCGAACTCGATTGTGTATCTATTCAAGAGGTGCACATGGGGCTAAAGGCAGGCTTTAAGGCCGATCAAATTCTATATACTCCCAATTGCGTTTCTTTTTCAGAAATAAAAAAAGCGGTGGATTTAGGGGTAATGATTAACCTCGATAACATTTCCATTCTAGAACAATTTGGAAACGAATTTCACAATACTGTTCCTGTTTGTATTCGCTTGAATCCACATATTATGGCGGGAGGAAATAAGAAAATTTCAACCGGCCATGCCGATTCTAAATTCGGAATTTCGATTTACCAGCTTCAGCATATTACAAGAGTAGTAAATACCTATGGCCTCAATGTAACGGGGTTACATATGCATACGGGCTCTGACATACTAGATGCAGAAGTCTTTTTAAGAGCTGCTGCAATTTTGTTTGATGCCGCCAAAAACTTTAAAGATTTAGAATTTATCGATTTTGGAAGTGGTTTTAAAGTGGGCTATAAAGAAGCCGATATTGTAACCGATATTGAAGAACTAGGTGAAAAGTTAAGTGCGGCATTCAAAAGCTTCTGCAAGGAGTATGGCCGAGAACTGGAAATGTGGTTTGAACCAGGCAAATTTCTTGTTAGCGAATCAGGCGTGTTTCTTACCAAAACCAATGTGGTAAAAACTACACCAGCTACCGTATTCGTTGGGGTCGATTCGGGCATGAACCATTTGATTCGCCCAATGATGTACGATTCCTATCATGAAATAATGAACCTTTCTAACCCAAATGGAACCAAGCGAATTTACACTGTAGTAGGGTATATCTGCGAAACAGATACTTTTGGTTTAGATAGGAAAATGAGCGAAGTAAAAGAAGGTGACGTAATTGCTTTCAAAAATGCAGGTGCATACTCGTTCAGTATGGCCTCAAACTATAATTCAAGATTAAAGCCTGCGGAAGTTTTGATTCATAAAGGTGAAGCAAAACTGATTAGACAAAGAGAGGTTTTTGAAGATTTAGTTCGAAACCAGATTGAGATCGAAATTTAACTTAGGTTAGTTTGGTTCGATTTGTGCAGAGTATGGCCTGAAATTAATGTTGCGGCTTTTTTGTTTTACTGGCTGCGGGTTTCAAAAATATTCTCATACTTTTACTAACGATACAATCTAAGAAAGATGAAAAAAACATACATTCTATTTGCAGTATTGGCCGTTGCCACAATTTCATTCAGTTTTACAACCGTTCAGGATGCCGCTTTGAAAAAGAGCATGGCTGATGGGAAAAGTGTTTACGAAGGACTTTGTATGGCTTGCCATATGAATGAAGGACAAGGTATAGCCAGCGTTTTTCCACCATTGGCCAAATCGGATTACTTGATGAAAGACCTTGATAGATCAATTAAAGTGTTGATTGACGGGCAACAAGGAGAAATTACTGTAAACGGAAAAAAGTATAAAGGCGCCATGCCAGCTACTGGTTTGGATGACAAAGACATTGCCGATGTACTTAATTACGTTCGAAATTCATGGGGTAATAAAGGAGATAAAGTAACAGCAGAACACGTAGCCAAGGTTCGGGCAAAAAAATAACTAAGAATTAGATAGCCTCCAACGAGGCTATTTTTATTTGCTACCAATCGTTTTTTATTCAAGGCAGAAATACTTTTAAGAAAATGAGCGTTAAGGCTGTAATGAAAACCCTAAAAACTGGACTGATACTTTTTGTGCTAACGACTTTTGTAGCGGCAGGCTGCAAAGAAGTTTCTGGTGATGATGACCCTAAAGACGATAGCCAAATCAGTAATCTGTTTGCTGCTGGTCAAGAAGTAGGTTCAATTGCTTCAGAAGATATTGATGAAGCTTCGGGGCTTGTAAGTAGCAGATCAAGCAATAATTATTTGTGGACACACAATGATAGCGGAGGTGAACCTATTGTTTACCTTATGTCTAAAACGGGTGCAGAAGCGAGTCAGGCCAGATTAGAAGGAAGTCAAAATACAGATTGGGAAGATATTGCTATGGGGCCTGGGCCAGACGATGCTATTCAATACCTATATGTAGGCGACATAGGCGATAACCGAGCTACAAGAAACAATTTGACCATTTACAGAGTGGCTGAACCGGATTTGAATGTGCCAAACATTCCAAGTTCACAGACCCTGTCAAATGTAGAAGCCATTAATTATGTGTATTCAAACGGGGCACGAGATGCCGAAAGCCTGATGGTTGATCCGTTGACCAAAGACATTTACATAGTTTCTAAACGAGAATCTCAAGTGGGACTTTACGTATTACCATTTCCGCAGTCGGTAGTAGAAATGGATACGGCCGAATTTATCATGAGCATGCCTTATACAGGCTTTGTAGGAGGTGACATTTCTTTTGATGGTACAGAAATTTTAATCAAAACTTACTTTGAGGTTTATCATTGGGCAAGACCTAATGGAGTAACCATAAAGGATGCCTTAAGCGAAAAGCCTAGCAGATTGATGTATACAGCTGAACCACAAGGAGAAGCCATCTGCTTTTCAACAGATGGCTCCGGATTTTATACTGTAAGTGAAAAGAATTCTGCAGATCCTGTTCCCTTGTTTTTTTATAGAAGAAACTAACTGGCGCTAATCGTATTTAAGGTTGCGGTGAAGGCATTATAATATGATCTTCCAATCGGAATCTTTTTGTCATCCATATGTACGTGGTTGGTATCAATAGCAGTAACAGCATCCACTTGAACAACAAACGATTTATGCACCCTCAGAAATTTATCTTTAGGAAGCTTGTCAGTGATTTCTTTCAATGACTTCCTTACGGTGTAACTCCTGTCTTTTGTAGCATGCAGGGTAATATGATTTCCATCTGCCTCTATCCATATTAAATCAGAATACTTTACTTTTTCAAGTAAACTCTTCTTCTTAATAAAGATTGAATCGTTACTGTAAGTGGTTGGGTTAGTGTTGAAAAGGTTTTGGCCTGAGCTTGCTGCAATCCTATTCTTGTTAAATAGTGCTACCTCAATAGCCGCATAAACATCATCTTTGGTAAAGGGTTTTACTATAAAACCTAGTGGGCGAGTATGTTTTGCGCGATTAACAGTTTCCTTATCTGAGTATGAGGTAATGTAAACAAAAGGCACTTTATATTGCTCATGAATAATGCCTCCTAATTCAATTCCATCTTGGTCCCCCTTGATCTTTACATCCAGTAATATAAGATCGGGCAGTGAAGCTTTAATTGCTTTGATCGCCTGGTTTGCCGAATTGGCTATTTCGGTTTGTTCATAGCCGAAAATGCCTAACATTTCTTGAAGGTTTTCCGCAATAAAAGGTTCATCTTCAACTATGAGAATTCTTGGCGATTGGTCATAGTCATTGTTGATTACAGCCATTTAAATTTCTATTTAGGTGTGTTGGGTGAATTGTTTTTTTGTCAGTAATTACTGAATATGCTATCTTAAATTTAGACAAATTAATTCACAGAGGCCATAGTTGTTATGCAAAACGTTTTCGATGATTCTACAGACGAAATACCAGATACAAACGCAAAAGGTATCAATTACGAGTCTGTAGTCAAAAACCTCTATGAAGTTGTTTGGAGCATCAACATGTCGGTAGAGCCTTATGAAATTATTTATCTTAACGATCCGCTGAGCCGAACTCCAGGAGAAGTTTATAAAAAAGCTGCTACCACCATTGAGGAGTGGCAAAACACCATTCACCCCGAAGACCAAGAGCGAATTTTAGATGAAGTTGTCAGTGTTCTTAATTTAGGAAGTGGTAATTATGCTTATAGAGCCTTACGCGGAGAGGGCAATTATCGGTATGTGAGGGATAGGGTGAAGGTATACTATGAAAACGGTAAACCTGTTCGGCTAGATGGAATCACTACTGATATTGACGATATCAGAAAATCCAGAAGAGATTTAGAGCTTAGCCAACAGCGCCTTAAAAGCATTGTAGAAGCCTTGCCTGACCCTGTTTTTATTTCTACGCAAAACACGGGGAAAGCAATTTTTGCAAACGAGATGCTTTTTGAAGTGTATGGAATGAAGCCCAATGAATTTTTGGGAAAAAAGGTCATTCAGTTCTATCAAAACTTTGAAGGGCGAAAGTCATACCTCGAAACTCTGGTGAAAAATGGATCGGTGCAAAACCATGAGCTCATGCTCCAGAATAGTAAAGGAGCGTCATATTGGGTGAGCGCTTCTACTATGCCATTGGAGTTTCAAAACGAGCCTTGTTACATTACTATTCTACAAGACATTACGGTTAGAAAATCGCTTGAAAGGGAATTAAAACAAAGTAATGACCGCTACCAACTTGCAGTGGAGGGTACCAATGATGTGATTTGGGAATATGATTTCAAAAAATCTAGCTCATATCTTTCTCCGCAGTTTTGGGAGGCGATGGATCTAAAGCCAAAGAAGAACCCACTGGATAAAAACCTGTTGGCCAAGTTTATTCATGAAGAAGACCGAGTGGAGTTTTTGCAACTCATTCACAATAAGTTTGAAACAAAGAATGAAGAACTGGAAATGGAAACCAGAATGGTGGGCAAGGATGGTAAAATTCTTTGGATTTTCGTAAAAGCAAAAATACTGTATAGTGGCGGTAAAGGTCGCCCAAGAAAGATCGTTGGCTCATTGTCCAACATTACTTCTTTAAAACAAGCGCAGTCAAAACTGAGAGAAAGTGAAGCGAAATACAAGCTTATTTCTGAAAACTCCAGCGACTGCATTTGCCTACAAAGCCCTGATGGCACTTTCATATTTGTAAGCCCATCTTGTAAAGATATTATAGGCTATGATTCTTCTGAGTTAGAGCAATTGAGGTTGCGCGAATTTATAGAAAAGGATGACCTAATTCAGGTGTCGCAAGCCATGCTTAATGTAATTAACCAGAGCACTAAAATGGCCAGCGTTACTTTTAAAGCCAAGCATAAAAGAGGGTATGATGTATGGCTAGAAAGTAGGGGGGGATTAATTACAGATACAGAAGGAGATCCTTTGTATTTATTAACCTCCACTAGGGATGTAACCGAGCGCTTTATTGCTGCTCAAAAGCTGAAAGAAAGCCAAGAGCGGTATAAGCTGATTACCGAAAACTCACACGACATTGTTACGCTCATGGATACCGAAGGTGTTTATGATTTTGTGTCGCCTTCAGTAAAAGAAATGCTAGGGTACGAAATCAATGAGGTTTTGGGAAGGAAGATTTCCTCATTTATTCATCCGCAAGATTTAGACGAAGTGGTGAGGGAGCTTGATAAAACAGTTGAGGAAAAGCTAAAAGACCACAAGATGACCTTCCGATATAAAAACAAGGAAGGCGATTGGCGATGGATGGAAGCGCAGGAAGGTGTTATTTTGGACGATGCCGGCCGAATAATTTACATAAGAAGTAACCAGAGGGATATTACCGAGAAAATTTTAACCCAACAGAAACTTCAAGAAAAGGAAGAACAATACAAACTAGTGTCGGAAAACTCTGGAGATGTGATTGCCTTGCAAGATTTTGAAGGCAGAATTTCTTTCATTTCCCCCTCATCTAAATTTTTACTTGGCTATGCACAAGATGCACTATTGGATACTTTTTATTCTGATTTAATTCACCCAGAAGAACAGCCTTTTGTTCAATCCATTATTAACCAAGTAGTTGAAAATAAGAGTAAGAACGTTAAGGTTACTTATCGAATTCAGGCTGAAGACGAGCAATGGATTTGGGTTGAATCATCATACAGCTCTATAGAAGATTCAAACGGTAACTTTTTATACCTACAATCTTCTACTCGCGATATTTCTGAAAGAATTAAAGCTTTGGAAAAAGAAAGGCAGCTGGGCAAACTCAAGTCGAGTTTTATTTCTATGGCCTCGCATGAATTTAGAACTCCACTTACCACAATTCAGTCCAGTAATGAGCTGATCAATATGTATTTGGATGCAGACCCTGAGCCTAACACCAAATTGAAAAAGCATGTGGGCAGAATAAGAGCTGAATTGGAGCGAATGAATTCCTTGCTTAAGGATGTTTTCACCCTGGGAAGGTTAGATGTTGGAAAAACAGTAATTAAAAAAGACATTACTTCTTTAACAGGTATTGTAAAACAAGTGGTTTTAGAGAACAGCGTTCAGCATAAATCCAGAAATGTTAAAGTCAGTATTAAGGGACAGGAAAGACAGATTGAATTGGATAGCCAATTAATAGGCCACTCACTTTCTAACTTAATTAATAACGCTCTTAAATACTCGGAGAACAGACCAGACCCCGAGGTAATTATTACTTATAAGAAAGTGGGCGTTTGTGTAGAGATAAAGGACTACGGAATCGGAATCCCTGAGAAAGACCAGAAAGGGCTTTTTGAATCTTTTTCTCGCGCCACAAATGTAGGCGATATTGAAGGAACGGGCTTAGGACTAATTATCGTTAAGAACTTTGTCGAGATTCATGAGGGTACAGTTACCTTTAAAAGTGAACTTGGTAAGGGCACCTCGTTCTTTGTTAATTTGCCAGAAGTATAACTTACTTTTTTATCTGTTAAAAATAGAAGCCAAACTTTACTAGAGGCATTACGCTTTCTTCGGAAACCGCCAAAAGAACATTAATAGCGGCAAAGTTGAATGGTGTAATGTAAACTCCGCCACCATAGCCGTGGTGAATTTTATTCGATTCCTCATTGTCTACCCAAACACGGCCTAAGTCGTTAAACAAAATCATTCCTACTTGGGAAGGGAAGTAGAAAGACCTCCAATCGAAGAGCTTCACTCTCATTTCTACCTGGTGATACAAGCTGCTTTCGCCTGAAAAACGGTATCTTCTATAGCCCCTTAAGGTGTTAAACCCATCCAATTGAGCCGACTGGAAAAACTCATAATCTCCCAGCGTTTTTTGGTAACCCATTCTGGTAGCAAATACAGTTCTAGAAGGCTCGTGAAAGCTCCATCTGAAAGAAGCATCGGTTTTGAACTGGGCACTATTACCAGAAAAGGAATTAAAACCAGCGTTGTAGTCTAAAACAGCATTGAAGTTCAGTCCGCTCTTTGGAATTAGCTGATCTGATGTTTCATTAAAGTGAAAACCAACAGTTCCTCCCGCGTAAACTTTCTGTTCAAAAACGCTTGCCCCTAAAGGGTCGGTATTGGCAAAGTCATTAATAAATCTATCTGAGCTTTCTTCTACCTCTATGGCTTGAAAGGTAGGTCCAAAATTTAGAGAAGCATTCTTTCCGAGGTTTAGAGTGAACGTTGGTCTTACAGAATATTCTTCAAACCTAGTACGATAATATCGCTCTTCAATGTCTTTATCGTAAGGCGTTTCGTTGCCCATTCCAAAAAAGTTGTTCACAAAATTGGGTGCCTTAGCTTCGGCTGATAATGAGAAGTCTAGTTTTCCAAGCGCATCAATAATGTCAAGATCGTATGAGAACTGATAAGATGATGTTCCTATCGCATAATTGCCTAAAACCTTATGTTTGTTGGCATAAGGCGTCTTTCTAAAGCCATCGGTTTTTATATACACGCCTCCTCCTAAGAACAGACCATCATCAGCATTGTAATTTACCGATGCTAAAGGAGCCAAAAGGTTAAAATCAAACTCTTGGCGATTGTATGCATTTATGTTAGGGTCTTTATCGGTAGTTAAGTTTTTGGTTTCATTACTAGTTATTAGCTCAGTACCCGTTTTTTCATCATAAACAATGGTCTTTTTTGAAAGGCCTCTCACATGACTGCTGTCTTCAATGATGTCATCGTCAGCCCCTGCTATAATCCTTACTTTAATGCC
>Ga0207884_1000511_pt1 | contig 22737 bp, 23 predicted proteins | sample MalvirmetaMSP144_FD_184236 | JGI IMG/M metagenome (GOLD analysis project Ga0207884, IMG submission 184236) | Marine viral communities from the Deep Pacific Ocean - MSP-144 (SPAdes) | ecosystem: Environmental > Aquatic > Marine > Oceanic | place: Pacific Ocean | collected 2011-07-08 | reverse complement strand
CTTCGAGTGCTCATAAGGAACGACGCCGGCTCGCCCGTTGCGGGCGCCGGCTCGTCTCTCTAGGTTGGCGCTTCTCCCGAGGAGCGAAATGTCCGAGATCAACGACATCCAAACCCTGACCTTCGAGCAGGCCCTGGCCGAGCTGGAAGGCATCGTGGCCAAGCTGGAATCCGGCCAGGCGGCCCTGGACGATTCCATCAAGCTCTATGAGCGCGGCGCCCAGCTCAAGGCGCACTGTGAGGCGCGCCTGGAGGCCGCTCGGCTGCGGGTGGAGAAGATCGTGGTCGGCGCCCAGGGGACCCCCTCGGCCGAGCCCGCCGAGTTCAGCTGATGACCGCGCCTGTCGAGCGCCGCGTGGCCGAGGCCGCAGACCTGGTCACCGTCGCCCTCGACGAGCTGTTGCCCCGGGCCGACGGACCCGAATCGCGCCTCACCGAGGCCATGCGCTATGCCGCCCTGGGGCCCGGCAAGCGTCTGCGGCCCTATTTCGTCCTCGAGACCGGGCGGATGTTCGAGCTTGAGGAACGTCCGCTGTTGCGGGCGGCCTGCGCCCTGGAATGTGTCCACGCCTACAGCCTGATTCACGACGACCTGCCGGCCATGGACGATGACGACCTGCGCCACGGCCGTCCCACCGTGCACAAGGCCTATGACGAGGCCACCGCCATCCTGGCCGGCGACGCCCTGCAGGCCGCCGCCTTCGAAATCCTCGCCCACCCCGACAGCCATCCCGACGCCGCCGTCCGCGGTGAGATGGTGATGCGGCTGGCCTCAGCCAGCGGCGCCCGGGGCATGTGCGGCGGCCAGATGATCGACCTGCTGGGAGTCCGTGACGACCTGGGCGCGGTGGCCCGGATGCAGCGGATGAAGACCGGCGCCCTGATCGCCTGCGCCTTCGAACTGCCCCTGGTCATGGCCCATTCCGGCGAGGCCGAGCGCCACGCCCTGATGGCCTTCGCCCAGGATCTGGGCCTGGCCTACCAGATCATCGACGACCTGCTGGACGCCGAGGGCGACCCCGATCTGATGGGCAAGCGGGCCGGCAAGGACGCGGCCATGGGCAAGGCCAACTATGTCACCCTGCTGGGCGCCGAAGCCGCCCGGCAACGCCTGAATATCCTGGTGGAACAGACCAAGTCGCACCTGGATCCCTTCGGTTCGCAGGCTGATTTCCTGCGGGCGAGCGTCGATTTCGTGCTACAGCGCCGCAACTAGTCTCCCCATCAGTTGTTTGCCTCACTTCATGTCCTCAAAGACACCTCTGTTGGATCAGGTCGCGGCGCCCGCCGACATCCGCGGCTATGGCGTGGCGCAGCTCCAGCAGGTCGCTGACGAGCTCCGCACCGAGACCATCGACGCCGTCTCGCAGACCGGCGGCCATCTGGGCGCAGGCCTGGGGGTGGTCGAGCTGACGGTGGCGCTGCACCATGTCTATGAGACGCCCAAGGACATCCTGATCTGGGACGTCGGCCACCAGGCCTATCCGCACAAGATCCTCACCGGCCGGCGCGACCGCATCCGCACCCTGCGCCAGGGCGGTGGTCTGTCGGGCTTCACCAAGCGGGCCGAAAGCGAATACGACCCGTTCGGCGCAGCCCACGCCTCGACCTCGATCTCGGCGGCGCTGGGCTTCTGCGCGGCCCGCGATCAGGCCGGCCGCGACAACCGCGTCGTGGCCGTCATCGGCGACGGTTCCATGAGCGCGGGCATGGCCTATGAGGCCATGAACAATGCGGCTGAAACGACCAAGCAGCTGACCGTCGTGCTCAACGACAACGACATGTCCATCGCTCCGCCGGTGGGCGGGATGAGCGCCTATATGGCCCGCCTGGTGTCCGGCGGCGGCTATCAGTCCCTGCGCAACCTCGGCAAGTCGGTGGCCAAGGCCTTTCCGCGGCCGATCCAGGAAGCCGCCCGCAAGGCCGAGGAATATGCCCGCGGCATGGTCACCGGCGGCACGCTCTTCGAAGAGCTGGGCTTCTACTATGTCGGCCCCATCGACGGCCACGACATGGAAGCCCTGGTGGCGGTGCTGAAGAACGCCCGCGAGATCACCGACCGGCCGGTCCTGGTTCACGTGGTGACCCAGAAGGGCAAGGGCTACGCCCCGGCCGAGAGTGCCGCCGACAAGCACCATGCGGTGGTCAAGTTCGACGTGGTCACCGGCCTGCAGGCCAAGGCCCAGGCCAAGGCGCCTAGCTACACCAAGGTGTTCGCCACCGAACTCATCAAGCAGGCGGAGCGCGACCCGACGATCTGCGCCATCACCGCGGCCATGCCGTCGGGCACCGGCCTCGACCTGTTCGGCCAGGCCTTCCCCGACCGCACCTATGACGTGGGCATCGCCGAGCAGCATGCGGTGACCTTCGCCGCCGGCCTGGCCGCTGACGGCATGAAGCCGTTCGCGGCGATCTACTCGACCTTCCTGCAGCGCGGCTACGACCAGGTGGTCCACGATGTGGCCATCCAGGGCCTGCCGGTGCGCTTCGCCATCGACCGGGCGGGCCTGGTGGGCGCCGATGGGCCGACCCATGCCGGCTCCTTCGATGTGGGCTTCATGGGCGCCCTGCCGGGCATGGTGCTGATGGCCGCGTCGGACGAGGCTGAACTCGCCCATATGGTCGCCACCTCGGTCGCCATCGACGATCGCCCCAGCGCCTTCCGCTATCCGCGCGGAGAGGGGACCGGCGTCGCCATCCCCGAACGCGCCGCGCCGCTGGAGATCGGCAAGGGCCGCGTTGTGCGGGAAGGCACGGCTGTCGCCCTGCTCTCGTTCGGCGCCCGCCTGCCCGAATGCCTGAAGGCCGCCGATATGCTGGGCGCCCGGGGGCTTTCCACCACTGTGGCCGACGCCCGCTTCGCCAAGCCCCTGGATATCGATCTGATCCTGCGCCTGGCCCGTGAGCACGAGGCCCTGATCACGGTGGAAGAAGGCGCCATGGGCGGCTTCGGCGCCTTCGTGCTGGAGGCTCTGGCCCGCCATGGCGCCCTGGACGCCGGGCTCAAGGTCCGCACCCTGACCCTGCCTGACATCTTCCAGGATCATGACAAGCCGGAACTGATGTACGCCCAGGCCGGCCTCGACGCTGAGGGGATCGCGCACACCGCCCTATCGGCGCTTGGCGCCGATATCGTCGCGGCGGCCGGCCGCCGGGCCTAATCAGCGGCAGTAGCGCAGGAAGCTTCGCAGTTCGCGACGGGGCGCGGCGGGCGGCGCAATCACGCTGCCCAGGGCGGCCAGGCGCAGTTCGCCGGTCTTGGCGAAATTCTCCGCCACCGGCGCCCGGTCGGCGAATTCCACCCGCACGGCCGAGCCTTCGGGCGTGGGGCCTACGGTGGCCTGGCCAGGAATGGTGGTCGATTGCTCGCCGGAGCTGAGGGTGACGCTCAACGGCCAGGGCGCGCGTCGGCCCACATCGTCGAGCCAGACGCCATTTTCATTACGCACCGCCAGCGTCCTGGCGGCCGAGAAGTAGGCGACGATCTGCCGGGTGTCTTTGGCGCAGCTCAAGGCCAGGGTCACATCCTGCCCGCCCGGCGTCGCATAACCCAATTCAGCGGGATCGGACTCCGCACGATAGATCCAGGTTGCCTCCTGAGCGCTGGCCTGGGGAGCGGCGAGGAGGGCCAAGAGGCCGAAGGCGGGCAGGAGCTTGATCGACAGGCGGGTCATGGGGCGAGCTTAGCTGCGGGCCGCCACCGGCTCCAGTCGCTTTGCGATCAGACCGGCTGGCCGCACTGGCCGAAGAAGTCGGCGACCATGGCGCGATCAGCGCCGACAGCCGGGGCCGAAACGGTGCGGCCAGCGGTGCGGACATCCAGTTCGCCGGTGCGGGCGAAGCTGTTGAGGGCCGGCGTGTCGGCCGAAGCCATTTCCATCACGACGCCGACCCCCTGGATCGGGGTGGGCGCCACAGGGCTGGTCAGGTCGAAGCCTTCCCGCCGCGAGGCCAGACCGACCGCGCCAGAGGCGGTGTCCGATGTGGTGACGGCGACCTCCACCTGACCCGACTGCGGCTGGCAGCTCAGCATGACCAGCACATTGTCCGACCGGGCCTCGCCATAGACCAGCTTCAAGCCCTCGCTCTGGGTGTGGTTGAGCGCCCAGGCCATGTCGGCGCGGGTTTCGGTGTTCTGATGGGCGCAGGCCGCGGCGATGACGAGGGCGGCGGACAGGCCGAAGATCGAACGGGTGCGCATGGTCAGGCGTCTCCTTCGCAGAAGACAACGCCGACCCTGGCCCAGGGTTCACCCGTTGAGGGTCAGAAGGGCGAGAAGCTCTCCACCAGCGACTGGCCGGCGGGCGTCTTCTGCACGCGGCTGATGTCGCCGCGGCCACCATAGCTGATGCGGGCCTCGGCGATCTGGGTGTGGCGGATGGTGTTGGACGAGGTGATGTCCTCAGGCCGGATAATGCCGGCCACCGACAGCTGGCGGACCTCGTTGTTGGTCCGGACCTCCTGGGTGGCCTGGATCATCATATTGCCGTTGGGCAGGACGGCGGTGACCACGGCCGCCACCGTCAGGCTGATCTTCTCAGAGCGCGAAACCGAGCCTGCGCCGGTGTTGGTGGACGAGGAATTGGTGGAGATGGCGTTGGCCGGGTCGAAGCCGCCGGGCAGGATGCGGCCGAGGCTCGACTCCAGGCCCAGGAAGTTGGGCACGCCCGCCGTCATGCCGCCGCTGCGGCTGCTGTTGGTGGAGTTGGAGGTCTGGGCCCGGTCGTCGATCTCAATCTGGACGGTGACGATGTCGCCCACGCGGTTGGCCCGCTGGTCCAGGAAGAAGGCCCGGGCGCCGCTGCGCCACAGCGAATTGGCCGAGGCCGGGGTGGGCATGGGCTGGTTGGCCGAGGCCAGGATCATCTGCTGTTGCGGGACCAGGGCGGCCGGATAGCGCACCGGCGTCAGGTCGGGACCGGCGACGGCGTCCTGGACGGTGGAGCAGGCGCCCAGCGGCAGCAGGGCGAGGACGGCGAGGGTGGCGAGGCGCATGGCGCGATCTCTCTCTCTTGACGGGTCAACGCAGGGCGTAGCGGGTGGCCGGGGCGGCCTGGAGCTGGTCGGCGGCCGGGCCGACGGCGGCTTGGCCGGGTCCGGTGGCCACGGCCTGGATGGTGCGTTTGGAGCTGAGGTTCTGGGCGGCGAAGGCCTCGCCCACGGTGGCTCGACCCATGGCCTTGGCCTTGGCGCTCAGCACCATGCCGTCCGCCTCGTAGGTCAGGGTGATGATGTCGCCGGTGGCGATCACCTGGGGGGCGCTGACATCGCGGCCAGACACGGCCGAACCGGCGCGCAACGGACGCCGGGCCGAGAGGCCCACCACCTGGTCGGCGTCCTGGGGGGCGTCGGCAGGCGCCATGGCGGCCTTGGCCCAGATCAGGTCTTCGGGCTGGACGATCTCGCCGGTGGAGAGGCTGCGGGCATAGGTCAGCACCTCGACATTGCCGGGTCGCGCCACAGAGGCCGAGCCCCCGCTGGCGCCGGAGCGGACGATGATGCGGCGCACGCCCTCGGCATTGGCCCAGTCGAGGCCCGCCCGGCGGGCCAGCTGCTGCACCGCGCCGGCATCGAGCACGACGCTCAGGCCCGGCTTGGCTGCGACCCGCACATCGGCGGCCGATCCGGCCCCGTCGAACAGGTCGCCCAGGGTGACCATGCCGTCGGAGTCGGCGGTTTCGGCCTTGAGGTTCACCGGCTGGCCGGCCTGGGCCGCGGCGGCGAGGCCCAGCCAGAGTCCGGCGGCGAGGCTGAGACGGCGCAGGCTCATCATGACTTCACCGAATTGGCGGCCTGCAGCATCTCGTCGGCGGCCGAGATGACCTTGGAGTTCATCTCATAGGCCCGCTGGGCGACGATCAGGGCGGTGATCTCGGTGACCGCATCGACGTTGGAGGCCTCGGTATAGCCCTGCAGCAGGTTGCCGAAGCCGTTGATGCCCGGCGCGCCGACATTGGCGGGGCCAGATGCGGCGGTCTCCATCAGCAGGTTGTCGCCGATGGCGCTCAGGCCGGCCTCGTTGACGAAGCTGGCCAGTTCGATCTGGCCGACCACCTCGGCCTCGGCCTGGCCGGCGCGGAGGGCCTGGACCTGGCCGCCCTTGGAGACGGCGATCGACGTAGCGTCATTGGGCACGGCGATGGCCGGCTGGATGGCGTAACCGTCCTCGGTGACCAGCTGGCCGTCGGCGTTCAGCGACAGGTTGCCGGCCCGGGTATAGGCCATCTCGCCCGAGGGCATCAGGACCTGGAAGAAGCCCCGGCCCTCGATGGCGACGTCGTAGGGATTGCCGGTCTGGGTGACGGCGCCCTGTTCGGTGATGCGATAGACCGAGCCGGCCTTTACGCCGCCGCCAATCTGCACGCCGGTGGGCACGATGGTGCCCTGTTCGGAGGACTGGGCGCCGGCCCGTTCCATGGTGTGATAGAGCAGGTCCTGGAACTCGGCGCGCTGCTTCTTGAAGCCCACCGTGTTCATGTTGGCGATGTTGTTCGAGATGACCTCGACGTTCAGCTGCTGGGCGGACATGCCCGTCGCGGCGGTGCGAAGTGCCTGCATGGTGAAGACCTTCTCTAAGAACTCTAGTTCGCGCGGCCCATGCGCTCGACGGCGCGGCGGGACAGGTCGGCGGAGGATTCCATCATCTTGGTGACGCTCTCATAGGCCCGGGTGACCTCGATCAGCCGGGTGATCTCCAGGATGGGTTTGACGTTCGAGCTTTCCAGCATGCCCTGGTGCATCCGCACGTCAGGGGCCTGGGCGGGATCGAGATTGGCGGTGTTGCGCAGCAGGTTGTCGCCGGTCTTTTCCAGCACCGAGAGATCATCGAAGCGCATGACGGCGACCCGGCCGATGATGTTCTCGCCCTGGCTGACCGTGCCGTCCTTGGCGATGGTGACCTTGCCGTCTTCCGGATTGACGACGATCTCGCCGCCGCCGTCGCCGGCCAGGGCCTGGCCGCCCTGGGTGGTGATGCGGCCCAGCTCGTCCAGGCGGAAACGGCCGTCCCGGGTGTAGCGGGGGCCGTCGTCGGTGAGGACCTCAAAGAAGCCTTCGCCCTCGATGCCGAGGTCCAGGTCCGAGCCGGTGGAGAACAGGCCGCCCTGGCCGAAGTCGCGGGCCACGCCGCCGTCGAGGACGAACTTCACCGGCCGCGGGGCGCCGTCGTTGGAGGCCGGCGCCTTGGGCTCGGTGCGGGCCATCAACGACTCGACCTTGAAGCCCACCGTATCGGCGTTGGCCACATTGTTGGCGATGATGTCCAACTCGCGCCGCAGCACCATCTGGCGCGACAGGCCGACATAAACCGCATTGTCCATCCGCTCGCCTCCCTGGGTGCGACATGATTGTCCACCTTTGGCCTGCAAGCTTCGGGCCAGTTCAAATCATCAACAAAAACAGAGGTTAAGAAGGTTAATTTTGGCCCGCTGGCGGATTCTGCCGGGCAGGATCGGCCGCCGTTAACAGGTGTAAAAACCTATCCTTAACCACCGCTGAGGCATGGCTGAGGGGTAAGATTCTAAGGAGCCGCGCGCGTGGCCAAAAACAAGGTCAAGGAAGCCCCCGAAGACGGCGCCGAAGGCGCTGAAGACGGCGAAGGCGCGCCTGCCAAGAAGAAGCTTCCGCTCAAGCTTCTGATCATTGGCGGCGTGGCGGCCCTGGTCGTCCTGGGCGGGGGCGGGGCGGCCGCCTTCATCTTCCTCAAGCCCAAGCCGGCGGCTGAGGGCGAGCACGCCGAGGCCAAGGCCGACCACGGCAAGGAAAAGAAGGAAAAGGGCAAGGAGGGCGAGCACGCCGAGGCGCCCGAAAGCCCCGCGGTGATCCGTCCCGGTCCCGAAGGCGTGGTCTTCTACACCCTGCCCGACATCGTCGTGAACATGCAGACCGCCGAGGGCAAGGCGACCTTCCTCAAGCTGAAGCTGACCCTGGAGCTGCCGGACGGCTCGGTGACCGAGGAGCTGGATCCGAACCTGCCGCGTCTGCAGGACATGTTCCAAACCTTCCTGCGCGAGCTGCGCCCCGAAGATCTGTCGGGCAGCCAGGGCAGCTACCAGCTGCGCATGGAGATCCTGCGGCGGGTCAATCTGGTGATCGCCCCGGCCAAGGTGAACGCCGTCCTGATCGAGGAGATGCTCATCAACTGATCCGCAGTTCGCGGACGGTTGAGCTTTCGCCATGGCAGACGACAGCGACATGACTGAGGAGAACGGCGCGGAAGCCTGGGGCGCGTCGGCCGAGGCCGATCCCTTCGCCGGGGCCGAGCGCATCCTCAATCAGGATGAGATCGACAGCCTGCTGGGCTTCGATCTGTCCGACGACGAGGCGTCGGAGCGCACGGGCATCCGCGCGATCATCAATTCGGCCCTGGTCTCCTATGAGCGCCTGCCGATGCTGGAAATCGTCTTCGACCGCCTGGTGCGGTTGATGACGACGTCCCTGCGCAACTTCACCTCGGACAATGTCGAGGTCAGTCTCGACAACATCTCGTCGATCCGGTTTGGCGACTATCTGAACTCCATCCCGCTGCCGGCCATCCTGGCGGTGTTCAAGGCCGAGGAGCTGGAGAATTACGGCCTGCTGACGGTCGACTCCAACCTGATCTACTCCATCGTCGATGTGCTGCTCGGGGGCCGCCGCGGCACGGCGGCCATGCGCATCGAGGGCCGGCCCTACACCACCATCGAGCGGGTGCTGGTCCAACGGATGGTCGAGGTGGTGCTGGCTGACGCCCGTGCGGCCTTCGAGCCCCTGACGCCGGTCTCCTTCGTGCTCGACCGGCTGGAGACCAATCCCCGCTTCGCCGCCATCGCCCGGCCGGCCAACGCCGCCATCCTGGTGAAGCTGCGCATCGACATGGAAGACCGTGGCGGGCGCATCGAGCTGCTGCTGCCCTATGCGACCCTGGAGCCCATCCGCAAGATGCTGCTGCAGCAGTTCATGGGCGAGAAGTTCGGCCGCGACAACATCTGGGAAGGCCACCTGGCCACCGAGCTCTGGACCACCCAGATGGAGGTTCGCTGCGTCCTGGACGAACTGCAGATCCCGCTGCAGCAACTCCTGAACCTGCAAGTGGGCGACACGATCACCCTCAACGCCACCCCGGAATCGCCGGTGGAGCTGAGGGCGGGGTCCATCCCCCTGACCCGCGGCCATATGGGTCGCCGCAATCACAACATCGCCGTCCGCGTCGAGGCCCCGCTCTCGCCGCAGGCCCGCAAAGCCGTGCAGAGGATCTGATGAGTCTGGTGGCGATCTCCATGAACCTGCTTCTGGCGGTGCTCCTGGCCGCGGCCCTGGTCATGGGCTGGCGGCTGAACCGCCGGCTCAAGGCCCTGCGCGACAGCCATGAGGGCTTCGCCCAGGCGGTGGCCGACCTGGACGCCGCCGCTCGCCGGGCCGAACAGGGTCTGGCCGACCTGCGCGCCGCCACCGACGAGGCCGCTGAAACCCTGGGCGACCGGGTGTCGGAGGCCCGCCAGCTGTCCACCCGCCTGGAGCGCCAGATCAAGGAAGGTCCGGCCCTGCATCAGGCCGAAGAGGCCGAGCGCGCCGCCGACCGCCGTCTGGGCTCGCTGCTGTCGGGCGCCCATGAGCTGCGTCCCGCCCGTCCGCGGGCTGAGCCAGAGCGGCCCACCCGATCTCTGTCCCGCCCCATTGGTCAGCCGGTCTCGCGCATGGCGCGGGCCCTGGAAGACGATCTGTTCGACAGTCCCGACGCCGCCGGCGCGGGCGAAATGCGCAGGGCCCGCCGATGAAGTCTGTTCCCCGCATCCTGCCCATCGTCGGCGTCGCCATTGGCGGCGTGCTGCTGGTCAATGCGCTGGCCGGCGCCGAGTCATTGCCGGAGCTGGTCTCCGGGGCCCGGGCCTTCGCCGAAGAGGCCGTGGGCCAGGCATCTGAGGAGAAGGCGGAAACCGCGGTCGCCCCCACGGGCGAGGGCGCGAACGCCGCGGCGACGTCTTCGATCCCCAAGCCGGTCCAGGCCTGCGCGCCGACGGCGGCCGAGCTGGCCCGCGAGGCTGGCCTGTCGCCGGCCGAGCTGCAGGTGTTGCAGAGCCTCGGCGAACGGCGGGGCCAGCTGGACGCCCGCGAGGAGTCCATGGAGACCCAACTCGCCCTGATGGCCGCGGCCGAGGCCAAGCTGGACGCCAAGGTCAAGGCGCTGAACGGCCTGAAGAGCGATATCGAGGGGCTGATGGGCCAGGCCGACGCGGCGGAAAACGCCGAGGTCGCGCGGATGGTCAAGGTCTTCGAGACCATGAAGCCCAAGGATTCCGCGGCGCGCATGACCGTGCTGGACGACTCCGTGCGCCTGCCGATCGCTGCGGCCATGAAGGAACGCGCCCTCTCGGCCATGCTGGCGGCCATGCCGCCGAACGAGGCCAAGAAGCTGACCGAAAGCCTGGCCAGCCGCTTCGACACCGCCCGCACCCTGGGTCAGGCCCTGGAGAAGACCGAGGCCCAGGCCGCCGCCGCGGCGCCCACCGCCGCCGCGCCGGCCGCCAAGGCCGGCGCGTGATCCCGTGAACCTCCGGCGGGCCCTCCATACCGGCGTCGCAGCGGCCTGTATCGCCGCCACGGCCGCCCCGGCGGGGCTGTCGGCCCAGACGGCGACGCCAAAGACGGCGCCCGCCAAGGCGGCGTCGACAACGAACGCCAATCCCCTTCAGGTGCGCGTCGCCCAGGCGCGGGGCTTCTCGCGCATCGAGTTCCAATGGCGCGGCCAGGCGCGCATGACCAGCCGGCAGGCGGGCCAGGTGCTGACCCTGCGCTTCAGCCGCGACGCCGAACCGGACATGACGCGGCTGCGCGTCTCCCCGCCCAAATGGCTGAAGAGCGCCGAGGCCCGCCACGTGGGCGGCGTCCTGGAGCTGGACCTGACCCTGGAAGAGGGCGCCGAAGCCCGGGTGGGCCAGGCCGACGGGGCGGCCTTCGTCAACATCTTCCCGCCCTCGGAGACGGCTGAGGCGCCGGCCGCGCCGGCTCCAGCCCAGCCGGCCCCGACGCCGGCCGCGGCGCTGGAGCCCGAGCCCGTGCGGGCCAATCCGGTTCCTGCCGGCGGCGTGGTGCGTCTGGACGCCAAGCTGCAGGGCGGCCAGGTGCTGCTCAGCTTCCCCTGGGCCGCGCCGGCGGGCGCTGCGGTGTTCCGCCGGGGTGACGCGGTGTGGGTGGTGTTCGACGCGCCGGCCCGCCTGGACGTCGCCCGCGCCCCCCGCGGCCTTCGCCAGTTCGGCCGGATGGAGGCCTTCCGCGGCCCGGACTATTCCGCCGTCCGCATTTCGAGCCCGGTGAACACGCCGGTGTTCGTGATCAGCGAGGGCGCCACCTGGACGGTCGCCCTGGGGCCAGGCGCCCAGGCCCAGCCGACGCCGATCCGCGTACGCCGCGACGAGACCGGCGGCCCGGCCGCCCTGACCGCGGCGGTGTCCGGCGTCACCCGCATCGTCCGCATTCCCGACCCGATGGTCGGCGACACGCTCACCGTGGCCACCGCGCTTGGCCCGCCCAAGGGGCTGCTGTCACGGCGCGAGTTCGTGCAGATGTCCCTGCTGCCCTCGGTTCAGGGCCTGGCGATGGAGAGCTTCGCCGAGGACATCACCCTCACGCGGCAGGGGGATCTGGTGGCCATCGGCCGGCCGGCGGGCCTGGCGCTGTCGTCACCCTCGGCCATCGCCAACCGCCGGGAGGTTCCCAGCGGCGCGCCGCAGCCGGCCGGCAGGCCGGCCCTCATCGACTATGACAATTGGCCCAAGACTGGGTCCGGCGGGTTCCTCGCGCGCTACAACGCCCTGGTGACGGCGGCGGCCGAGGAGGGGATCGAGGGCGCCGAGAGCAAGGTGGCCGCCCGCATGGCCCTGGCCCGCTTCCTGGTGGGCTCGGATCTCGCCTTTGAGGCCATCGGCGTGCTCAACGACGTGGCGCGCCAGCACCCGCAACTGATGAACGACGCCGAGTTCCGCGGCCTGCGGGGTATGTCCCGGGTCATGGCCCGGCGCTACAAGGAGGCGGCGGCCGACTTCTCTTCGCCGGTGCTGGCCGACGAGCCGTCAGCGGCCCTGTGGCGGGCCTATCTGGCCGGCGAGACCGCCCAGTGGCCAGAGGCGCGGCGGGAGTTCGCCGCCGGGGCTGCGGCCTATAACCAGTTTCCGGCCGTGTGGCGCGCCCGCTTCGCCCGCGCCGACGCCAAGGCGGCGCTGGCCCTGGACGATCTGGATGGGGCCGGCACCCGCATCCGCATGGCCCTGGACGAGGACACCGACGCGGTCGAGGAGCTCAAGGCGCGCCTGTTGCAGGCCCAGCTGGCCGAGCAGGAGGGCCAAACCGGACGGGCGCTGCGCATCTATCAGGCGGTCGCCACCGCGCCGCTGGACCATATCGCCGCGCCCGCCCTGCTGGCGGCCACCCGCATCCGCTTCGAAGAGGGCGCGATCACCCCGATCCAGGCGGCGGCGGCCTATGACAGCCTGCGGTTCCGCTGGCGGGGCGACGCCACCGAACTGGCCACGATCCGGGCGCTCGGCCGGCTCTATCTGACCCAGGGGCGCTATCGCGAGGCGCTGGAGGCCCTGCGTTCGGCGGGCCAGCGGCTGCCGGACCTACCGGAGGCCATCGGTCTGCAGGCTGACCTGTCGGCCGCCTTCCGCGCCCTGTTCCTGGAGGGCCTCGCCGATGGGCTGGAGCCGGTGCAGGCGCTGGCCCTGTTCTTCGACTTCAAGGACCTGACGCCGCTCGGCGTCGATGGCGACATGATGGTCCGCCGCCTGGTCCGCCGGCTGGTGGACGTGGACCTGCTGAACCAGGCCGCCGACCTGCTGTCCTATCAGGTCGACCACCGTCTGGACGGCGTGCCCCGCGCGCAGGTGGCCACGGACCTGGCCCTGATCTATCTGATGGATCGCCGGCCCGAGCAGGCGCTGATCGCCATCAATGGCTCCCGTTCGACCGTGCTGCCCACCGCCCTGAACCGCGACCGCCGGCTGATCGAGGCCCGCGCGCTTTCGGATCTTGGCCGGCTGGATCACGCCCTGGAAGTCCTGGCCCGGGACGAGTCGACCGAGGCCCGTGACCTGCGCGCCGAGATCGTCTGGAAGCAGAAGGACTGGCCCGAAGCCGGCAAGCTGTTCGAAGCCTCGCTGGGGGAGCGCTGGAAGAGCCAGGCGCCGCTTTCCATCGAGGACGAAGGCAAGCTGTTGCGGGCCGGCGTCGCCTTCAGCCTGGCCGGCGACGACGAGGCCCTGGCCCGGATGGAGAGCCGCTACGCGCCGTTCCTCGACAAGGCCCGCAATCCCGAGGCGCTTCGCGTGGCCCTGACCGGCGTGGCCACGGGCCGCATCGGGGTGGGGGAGTTCGGGCGCATGACCGCCGATAACGAGGCCTTCTCCGGCTGGGTGGCCCGCATGAAGGAAAAGTTCCGCCAGGCCGCCCCCGATACGGCCAAGACCGCCGACGCCGGCGCGCCGCCCAAGCAGGGCTAGGCGAGGGCCGCTGGGCCTGCGGGCCTGCCCGGCCACGAATCCTTTGACCTGCCGCGGTCCGCCGTGGCTTCGTCGGCCAAACACAACAGGGCGGAGGAGGCCGGAGCGATGGCGCAGTTCGGAAGCTATCAGAACGAGATCTATGGTCTGGGTCTGCGCGGCGTGCTGCCGACGGTGCCGGTGGACTATGCGACCCTGGTCAAGCGCGCCACGGCGGCGATGCCCGATCATGTGCTCAACTACGTCCAGGGCGGTTGCGGCGACGAGTTCACCCAGGACCAGAATGCGCTGGCCTTCCACCATTGGGGCATGGTCCCGCGGATGATGGTCGAGACCGGGACCCGCGATCTGTCAGCCGACCTCTTTGGCCACACCTATCACTCGCCCCTGTTCATGGCGCCCATCGGGGTGACCGCCATGTGCAGCCAGGACCAGCATGGGGACATCGCCGCGGCCCAGGCCTCGGCCATGACCGGCGTGCCCATGGTCGTCTCGACACTCGGCAACGACACGATGGAGGATGTGGCGCCGCACCTGGGCGACACGCCGGGCTTCTTCCAGCTCTATACGCCGCGCAACAAGGAGCTGGCCGAGAGCCTGATCGCCCGGGCCGAGGCGGCCGGCTATCGCGGGATCATCGTCACCCTGGACACCTGGGTGACCGGCTTCCGGCCGCGCGACCTGAACGCCGGCAACTTCCCGCAGCTACGCGGCCACGTGCTGAAGAACTACACCGCCGATCCGGTCTTCCAGAAACTGCTCGGCAAGGACGCCTCCGACGCGCCGGCCGAGGCCGTGGCGCTGTGGGGCTCGCTGTTTGGCCGCCCCATGCTGTGGGAGGACATCGCCTGGCTGAAGTCGGTGACCAAGCTGCCGATCATCCTGAAGGGGATCTGCCACCCCGATGATGCGCGCAAGGCCGTGGATCTGGGGGCTGACGGAATCTATTGCTCCAACCACGGCGGCCGGCAGGCCAATGGCGGCATCGCGGCCATCGACATGCTGCCCGATGTGGTCAAGGCCAGTGGCGACGTGCCCGTGTGGTTCGACTCCGGCGTCCGCTCGGGCTCCGACGTGGTCAAGGCGCTGGGCATGGGGGCCGCGGCCGTCGGCGTCGGACGCCCCTTCGTCTATGGCCTGGCCCTGAACGGCGCGGCCGGCGCCGCCCACGTGCTGAAGTGCATCCTGGCCGAGGCCGACCTCTTCATGGCCGTCAACGGCATGCCCACCCTGGCCGACCTGCGGCGGGAAGGCGTGCGGCGGCTTTAGCGGGCCGCCGCAGCCAGGGCCTATTCGGTGTAGAGCGCCCGCAGGCGTTGGATGTCGGATGCGTCCACCTCGAGTTCGGCGGCCAGGTAGCCTTCGACGCCGCCATAGCGCCGGTCGATCTCGGCGAAGAAGGCCTCGAGATAGGGCCGCTCGACCCCACCCAGGACCTCCAGGACGTCGGCCGGCATGCCGGCCATGGGACCGGCGTCGCCCGAAATCCGGTGGTGCTGGTTGGACAGCAGGAAGTCCTCGATCACGGTCTCCCGCGGCACGCCCAGGGCCGAGAGGATCAGCGCAGTCTGCACGCCGGTCCGGTCCTTGCCGGCCGAGCAGTGGTAGAGGATGGCCCCGTCGTCGCCCTCCAGCAGTTCGGCGAAGACGGCGCGGAACTGACCCTTATGGCTGTCGACCACGGCCGGGTAGAAGGAGGTCATCGCCGCGCGCACCTTGTCCGGCGTGGGCCCGTCGGCGAAGGCCGCCATGAAGGCCGAGATGTCCATCTCGTAGTCGAGGCTGGCCATCGTCGCGCCGGTGTCTGGCCAACGGGTCGGCTCGGAACGACGCTCATCCACCGAGCGCAGATCGTAGACATACCGGATGTCGAGGTTGCGGATCTTCTCCAGGTCCTGCGGGGTCAGGCCCGCCAGGGCCGCGGAGCGGTAGATCTTGCCCCAGCGGACGAACCGGCCGTCGGTGGTCTCATAGCCGCCCACGTCGCGGAAGTTCATGGCGCCGTCCAGCGGCACCAGCCGCTCGGCCAGGCGGTAGCGGGTCCCGTCCGCCGCCCGGAGGATGAAGTACTGGCGGGCCGCCGCCGAGGCCGGCGTCAGGCTGTGGTGGCCATCGGCGTCGGCCTTCGAGACCAGGGTCATCTGATCCAGCGGGGCCTGGGCGTCCTGGCCCATGAAAACGTCGACCGCCGCGCCGTTGGTCTCGGTCCAGGACAGGGCCAGGGCGCCGTCCTCGGCCCTATGGGCCTCGGCGTTGACGATGGCGGCCTGAGCCGTGCCGGCGAACAGCCAGAGGGCGGAAATCAGGGCGCCCCGGCGGGCGATCGAGCGCATCATGTTCGGGTCTCCAGATCAGTAGGTGAAGCGGACGCCGGCCATCCAGCGGGCGCCGACCTGCTCGACTTCGGTGGGGAATTCCTCGGAGCCCTCGTAGGCGACATAGACTTCGTCGGTGAGGTTGTTGGCGTCGAGGAAGACGCTGAAGTGTTCGTTGACGGCGTAGCGCAGGGACAGGTCCAGGCTCTCGGTGGCGGCCCGGAACTCGCCCGAGCCGAGGCCGCCGATGGTGTCCTGCCAGTCGTCGCGCCACTGGTAGCTCAGCCGGGCCGAGAGGCCATACTTCTCGTAGAAGACCGAGGTGTTGAGGATGCGCTCCGAGGTGCCGGGGAACTGCTCGGTGCGGCCGTCCTGCGTCTCGAAGTCGCCCTTCAGGAAGGTGACATTGCCCTGGAAGCCCAGGCCGCTCCAGGCGCCGGGCAGGAACTCGAACTGCTGCAGATAGGCCAGTTCCAGGCCGTAGAGCTTGCCGCTCCCGCCGTTCAGGGTGGTGGTGTAGTCATAGCCGGTGCGGTCCACGCCCGCGGCGTCGAAGCGGTCGTCGGTGACCTTGGAGACGGCGTCGTAGAGCACGTTGTCCACCGAGCGGTAGAAGGCGCTGACCGAGGCCAGGCCGGCGCCGGGCAGGTAGCGCTCATAGGCGCCGTCCAGGCCGATGGTGCGTTCCGGCTCCAGGGTCGGATTGCCGCCGGTGACGCCACGACCCACGTCATTGATCGTGGCCCCGGCCCGGACCGTGCCGAAAGACGGCCGCGCGATGCCGGTGGAGACCGCCAGGCGCAGCACCGTGTCGGCGTCCAGGTCGTACTTCACATTGACGCTGGGGAAGATCGAGGTGTCCTCGTTCTCGTAGGCGACCGGCGTGGTCACCGTGCCGGCGGTCAGGAAGCCGTCGATGGTCTGCTCGAAGCGCTCGACCCGGGCGCCGGCGACGATCTGGGCGGCGCCGATCTCCCACCTGGCCGAGCCATAGGCGGCCAGCAGCTTCTCGCCGATCTCGTAGCCGTCGGCTGCGGCGGTGTTGCGGGCGGGGTCATAGAGGCCGGCGGCCTGCAGCCGGGCCAGCAGGGCCTTCAGGTCGCGGCCCATGGCCTTGTTGTCGATGTAGTTCACATCGAACCCGCGGGTGAAGCCGCTGACCCAGGCCTGGTCGGTCACATAGTCGGCGGCGCTGAAGGTGGCGCCGATGCGCGGCAGCAGGGCCGGCAGGACCAGGGTGTTGGCGGTCGATGACAATGTGCCGTTGACCGTGCGGTCGTCATACTCCGCCCCCAGGCGCAGGGTGACCGGCGTGGCGCTGAACATGGCCTCGCGGGTCGCGTCCACCTTGTAGACGAAGGATTCCGAGGTCACCGCCGAGTCGATCGGAATGGCGATGTTCACCGGGAAGGCGGTCTGGTTCAGGGCCGACTGGGGCGCGCCGCTGACGAAGCTGCCGGCCGTCGCGCCGGGGATCGTCGTGGCCAGCGAGATGGTCGGGAACTTGGCGTCGCTCTTGTCATAGGTCAGCGAGGCGCGCTGCAGGTTGGAGCCCTGCTGGGCGAGGATCAGCGGCAGTTCGGTGGTGTTTTCGGTCTCGGTGTAGTTGAGCCGCCACTCAAGGTCCCACTGGTTCAGCCGGTGGTCGCCGCCAATGGTGTTCAGCCAGTTGGAATTGCCGTAGTGGCCGTCGTTGAAGGTGCCGCGATAGGGCACGCCCACCAGGTCGCCGCTGTCGAAGCCGCGGGTTCCGCTGAGCGCCGAGCTCAGCTGGAAGACATACTGGTCGCGCTGCTCGTTGTCCTTGAACTCGGTGTAGAGGCTCTTGGCGAACAGGCGATGATCGTCGTTCGGACGGTATTCGACACCGAACAGGCCGCCATTGCTCTCGCGCACCAGCCGGTAGCTGCGGACATCCAGGATGGTCGGGCCGATATCGTCATAGGCGAATTCGCGGTTATCGGTGACCTGCTCGCGGCTGTAGTGCGAGCCGGCGATGATCACGCCGAACTGGTCGCCGGACCAGGAGGCGCGCGCGGCGTACTGCTCCTGCTGCCCGCCGCCCAGGTCCATCTCGCCCAGACCGACATCGCCGGAGAGGGCGAAGCCGCTCTTATCGAAGGGCGAGAAGGTGCGCAGGTTCACCCGCGCCACGATGGCCTCGGCCGACAGGTCCGGCGTCAGCGACTTGTTGACCTCGAGGGCGCTGAGGATGACGGCCGGGACCGCATCGAAGCGGAAGGCGCGCTGGCCGCCGCCTTCATCCACCCCGATGGCGTTGATGCCGTCGATGGACACGCTGGTCCAGCGGTTGGGCGCGCCGCGCACCTGGATGTAGCGCTCCTGGCCCTGGTCGCGCTGGACGGCGACCGACGGGATGCGGGCCAGGGCCGCGGCGGAGTTCTGGTCCGGAAACTGGCCGACCGTGTCGGCGGCGATGACGCTGACCAGGTTCTCAGCATTGCGCTGTTCGGCGATGGCCGCCCGCTGGCTGCCGACGATCGAGCCGGTGACGACCAGCTCATCGACCTGGGCGTCCTGGGCCTGGGCCAGGCCAGCCCACAGAACCGTTCCGCCCATCAGGGTCGACGCGAAGAGAATGTGTTTGCGAGTCACGAGATTGCCCCACCCGAGAAAATGTGAAGCCCACCTATCATTTCGAACGGATGTACAGTTTGACGGTCCCGTGAAACTTTCGCGAACAATCGTCGATGTGCCCTTGCTGGCGAAGGCAGATCGGCGGTGGCGTTCTTCCGGCGGCGTGTTTCTTGGACTCAACTAAAACGATCGTACAGGGATGGCGGTTGCCCCTGTGCGCGCATATGCTGGCGGCCATGCCCTCCACCGCCGCCTCTCTGTCCGCCCGCGAACGCCTGATTTCCACAGCCGCCGACCTGCTGGCCACCGGCGGTCTGCGCAGCGTCACGGCGCGGGCTCTGGCCGATCTGACCGGGCAGAGCGCGTCTGCGGTCAACTATCACTTCGCCGGTCGCGAGGGCCTGCTGGCCGCCACCTTCGAGGCGGCCGCCGAACGGGTGGCGCATATGCGGGCGGCGTGGGCGGCCAGCCTGCGCGCCGGCCCGCCGCCGGAGGCCTTTGCAAGCTGGTTCGCCGCCTTCAACCTGCAGCGGGTGGCTGCGGCGCCGCCCTTCCTGGTCCTGCGCGAGATGCGGCACGACGCGGCGCGATCACCGGCCCATCGCGGGCTGGCGCGTCACGAACTGGAGGCGTCAGACGCCTTCTGGCGGCAGGCGGCGGCGGCCTTTCAGCTGCCCGCCGGCGCCGCGGAAGCCTGCGCCGACTTCGCCGAGGCGATCCTGGGCATCCATGGTGGGCAACCCGACCACCCCGACCAGACCGCCTGGCTGATCGAAACCGTCAACCGCCACTGCGCGCGGTTGCATGGGGCGCGGGGGACGACATCGGGTTGGGATGGCTGGCGCCAGCTGGCCCGCGCCCGGGCCGGCCTGGCCGATCGTGCCGAAGCGTCCTTGAGCGGCGGGGCAGGACGCATCGCCGCCGCCGCCGCCGAGGTGCTGGGCCGGGACGGTCTTGCGGGGCTCACCCATCGCGCGGTCGCCGCCGAGGTGGGGCTGTCGCTGGCGGCGGTCAGCGGCGCCTTCCCCTCGCGGGTCAGCCTGGTCCGCGCGGCGTTCGATCACCTGATCGCCTCCATCCACACGGTCCGCAGCGGGGTGGTGCCCGATCCCGGCGACCGACGGCCGATCGCCGAACTGACGCAGGAGATGGCCGAAGCCCTGTTCGACGCCGAAGGCGCCGCCCCGGCGGGGCTGCTGGCCCTGGACGAACTGCTGAGCGCCGCGATCCGCGAGCCTGATCTCCGCCGGGACGCCGAGGATCTCAGGGCCTCGCGGGGGGAGAATTCTGCGACGCTTCTCCTGCGCATGAGCCACGCCACGAACCCGGCGGACGGCCTCGACGCCCATATCCTGTCCATTGTCGCCACCGGCGCCATGCGCTCGGCCTATGCGCTTGAGCCGGAGATGCGACGCCCTTGGCTCGCCACGCGGCTGACGGCCTCGATGACGGCGCTGTTCGGCTAGGCGGGACGCGCCGGCCCTATCCCCCGCCGGCGCCGCGTTGGAAGCTCTCGACCAGGCTTCCGGCGACCAGGCGCCAGCCGTCCACCAGGACGAAGAAGATCAGCTTGAAGGGCAGGGAGATGACCACCGGCGGCAGCATCATCATGCCCATGCTCATCAGGACGCTGGCCACCACCAGGTCGATGACCAGGAAGGGCACGAACAGCAGGAAGCCGATCTCGAAGGCCCGTTTCAGCTCCGAGATCATGAAGGCCGGGGTGACGATGCGCAGGGGCAGCTCGTCCACCGTGTCGGGCTGTTCGATCGCCGAGAGGCGGACGAACAGGGCCAGGTCCTCCCGGTCGACCTGGGACAGCATGAAGGTCTTCACCGGTGCGCCGGCGGCCTCGAAGGCCTGGGGCAGCTCCATCTCCTGATCGAGCAGGGGGCGGATGCCGTCCTCGTAGGAGCGCTCAAAGGTCGGGGCCATGATGATGGCGCTGAGGAACAGGGCCAGGCTGATGATCACCGCATTGGGCGGGCTCTGCTGCAGCCCAAGGGCGGTGCGCAGCAGGGAGAGTACGACCACGATCCGCACGAAGGAGGTGGTCATGATGACGATGGACGGCGCCAGAGACAGCACCGTCAACAGGCCGACCAGCTGCACCACCCGCTCGGTCAGGCCGGCGCCGGTGCCCAGGTCGATGTTCACCGCCTGGGCGTGGGCCAGGGTCGGCCCGACCATGCTGGCCAGGGTGACGAGGGCTGCGAGGCCGGCGGCGCGGCGCCAGTCGGCGGCGGGCAGGGCGGTCAGGCTGCGAAGAAATGCGCGCATCAGGCGTCGGCCTTGGGCTTGGGGGCTTTGCGGCGGGGCGGCTTGGGGGCCGGGGCTGGGCTGGCCGGCGGCGGGTTCAGCACCTGGCCCTCGCCCAGCAGCAGGAGCTTTTCGTCGCCGTCGCAGGACACCAGGACCAGCCGGCGGCTAGGGTCCAGGACCAGGGTCTCCACGACGGCCAGCCGGCGCTCGGCGCGGTGGGGGACCAGACGGCTCATGACGTCGGGCCCGAACCGGCGCATGGCCACGGCGGCCAGGCCGATGAGGCCGACCGTGATGGCGAGAGCGAAGACCGCCCGGGCGAAACTGGCGAAATCCATGGGCGCACCTGTCCGGCGAACGGGCGCCGGTCTTGGGCCCCGGTTTGCCGCAGACACTCTTAAGGAGCGATTAACCCTGTTTATTCACCATGTTGGGCATGAACCTGGCCGACATCCCCCTGTTCTCGATGCTGCGTGGCCGCATGGGCCATCTGGGCGAGCGCCAGCGGTTGATCGCCCAGAACGTCGCCAACTCCGAAACCCCGGGCTACCAGCCCCACGACGTGAAGGCCTACAGCTTCCAGGCCCAGGTGCGCGGCGTGCAGATGGCCCAGGCGGGCGCGCCGGCCCGCACCCAGTCCGGACACCTTAGCGGCACGGTCAATCGCACGGCGGCCTCGGCGAGCTTCAAGGCGGTCCGCACCAAGGATTCCGAGACCACGCTCGACGGCAATTCCGTGGTTCTGGAAGAAGAGATGATGAAGATGTCGGAGGCCCGCATGGCCTATGACGCCGCCGTCGGCTTCTACCAGAAATCCCTCAACCTGCTGCGCACCGCGGCCCGCCCGCCTGGGCGCTGATCTGCGGAGGATGACCGATCATGGCTGAGATCAAGACCACCCAGGGCGCGGCCCAGGCCATCGCCGCCTCGGCGCTTCGGGCGCAACAGGCCCGCATGCGGGTCATCGCCGAGAACCTGGCCAACGCCAACTCCACCTCCCGCGAGGCCGGCGGCGATCCCTATCGCCGGCAGGTGCCGGTGTTCGAGCCCAGCCGTATCGATGCGGGGCAGGGGGTGCGGATGGCCAAGGTCCAGGCCGACCCCAGCGAATTCCGCACCGAGTACGAGCCGGGCCACCCTTCGGCCGACGCCGCAGGCTATGTGAAGCTGCCCAACGTCAACACCCTGGTGGAGGCGATGGACATGCGCGAGGCCCAGCGGGCCTATGAGGCCAACCTCAATGTGATCGAGACCGCGCGCGCCATGGAGATGCGCGTCCTCGACCTGCTCAAGCGCTAGGGACCCCTAGGCCATGATGACCCCGCTCGCCGCCGCCAAGGCCTATGCCGCCACGCAAGGCGCCGCGCTTCCCTCCGTGGGCGGCGGCGCAACCGCAGGCGGGCCCGACTTCGGCGCCATGCTGAAGAACGTCATGGAAGAGACGGTGCAGACCTCGCGCACCGCCGAGACCCAGATGGCCGCCCATGTGCAGGGCAAGGCTCAGCTGGTGGATGTGGTCACCGCCATCTCCGCCGCCGAGACCAGCCTGGAGACCGTCATGGCCGTCCGCGACCAGGTGATTTCCGCCTATCAGGAAATCCTGCGGATGCCGATCTAGGCCGCCAAGCGTCTCAATCCCGGCCTCAAGGGGAGCCCAACGGCGGCAGGCGTGTTAGGTCTGACGCATGGTTGAACCCCGCATCGCGCTGGAGCGCGTCACCAAGACCTATGGCGCGCACGTGGCGCTGGCGGAGGCCAGCCTCACCGTGCAGGCTGGCGAGTTCGTGGCCCTGGTGGGGGCATCGGGCTCGGGCAAGACCACCTTGCTCAAGACCATCAACGGCCTGATCGCCCCGGAAAGCGGCGAAGTGCGGATTGAGGGCGAGGCGGTCGGCGCCCTTGAGCCTCACATCCTGCGCCGGCGCATCGGCTACGTCTTCCAGGAGGTGGGCCTCTTTCCCCACCTGACGGTGGCCGAGAACATCAGTATCACGCCCAAGCTGCTGGGCTGGGACAAGGCGAGGCGCGCCGCGCGGGCGGCCGAGCTGCTCGACCTCGTCGCCCTGCCGCGGGAGATGGCCGGCCGCT
>Ga0207884_1000508_pt1 | contig 22911 bp, 14 predicted proteins | sample MalvirmetaMSP144_FD_184236 | JGI IMG/M metagenome (GOLD analysis project Ga0207884, IMG submission 184236) | Marine viral communities from the Deep Pacific Ocean - MSP-144 (SPAdes) | ecosystem: Environmental > Aquatic > Marine > Oceanic | place: Pacific Ocean | collected 2011-07-08 | reverse complement strand
GAAATTACACAAGCTATTCCATGTGGTTTAATTTTAAATGAAATACTAACTAATAGCTATAAACATGCTTTTGCTGAAAGAGATGAGGGAAAAATATTTATTTCATTTAAGAAAAGTGACGATGAGATAGTCTATATGGTCAAAGATAATGGGGTTGGTTTGCCGGAAGAAAATGAGGAAGACAAACAATCACTGGGAATGACTTTAGTTAAAACTTTGGGAAGACAATTGAATGCCAGAACAAAGATCTATTCTGATAACGGGGCTTCATTTGAATTTAGATTTGAAAAAAAAGGAAATCTTTAGGTGTTAATGCAGTTCCAAGCCCTTGTAATTTAGGTTTCTCTCCAGTTATACATGTTTTTACACCTTGAATACTAAAAAAAATGCAAACTAATATTGCATATATAAAGTATACCTAGCATATTAAGCATGTCATATGGAAGCGCTTTTGTTTTCCACACTTTGGATAATTTTAGATCTAATTAAGGATTGAATGGCTGGGATAAAGTTTTTGAATAATAACAATAGTAGGATAAAAGCTCTTTTGGTTTTTATATGCTGCTTTCTTTTTCCCTTTCAAATTGTTTTAGCTCAGAATACAGGTGGTTTATACGGGACGATTAAAGACTCAACAAGCAGTGAGGTAATATTCGGGGCTAATATTTTTATTTTGGATCTTTTTAAAGGAACTGCTACTGGAGAAAATGGAAGCTATGCCATAAACAATATACCAACCGGTAGATATCAAATACGATTCTCATACATTGGTTATATTCAAAAAGTTATTACTGTTGAGATAGAGCCGAATATTAGAAAAGAATTAAACATAAACCTCCATCCGGAGATTTATGAGGGTGAAGAAATAACAGTTCTGGCGCAAGCTGCTGGTCAAGTTGCAGCAATAAAGCAACAAATCGAATCTAATACCATTGTTAATGTTGTTTCTAAAGAAAGGCTCGATGAACTACCGGATCAAAATGCAGCAGAATCTGTAGCAAGATTACCCGGGGTTTCTGTTCAACGTGATGCCGGTGAAGCTTCTAAAGTAGTAGTAAGAGGATTGTCGCCAAGGTTTAATTCTATAACTGTGAACGGGATAAAATTACCAGGGTCAGGAGATGACAGGTCTATAGACTTAAGTTTAGTGCCTTCTGAAGTTCTCGATGGGATTGAAGTTTTTAAAGCGTTAACACCAGATAAGGACGGTGATGCGGTTGGTGGAACAGTTAACCTATTAGTAAGAAAAGCACCAAATGATTTTAGAGGCTCTGCTAGTGCTGAAACGGGATACAATGATTTAAGAAACGATTTTGGGCAGTATAAATTTAGTTTAAATCTTAGCGACCGTTATTTAGACGAAAAACTCGGAGTTTTGGTATCTGGAAATATACAACGTACGAACAGATCATCTGAATTGTTCGATAATAACTTGTTGGTTAATCAGGCAGATTCCTCTTTAAGAACCGAAAATCTTAATTTAGCTGATACACGCGAAACGAGAGATAAGTATGGGTTGAGTGCCAGTTTAGACTTTAAATTAGATGAGAATAATGAAATCTTTTTTTCGTCTTTGTTTGGCAGAACTGATAGGGATGAACAGCGGTACAGAAAAAGATACAGAGTGGGTAATACCAGAACAGAGTATGACTCACAGGATAGAAACCGCTTCGAATCTGTTTATTCAAACTCCCTAAGTGGAAGGCATAATTGGGATTTTATTGAAGTAGACTGGCAATCTTCTTACTCACGTAGTTTAAGCAAAGTACCTTATTCTAATTATGCAAGATTTATGGAAATAGGTGCCTTCAGAAATGGGCTAGATGATACGAATGCTGATAGTATAGTAGCCGCTGCTAATAATGATCTTGATGAAACATATTTTCAATATGGTACCTTCAATACCTCAAGAAGAACTGAGGGAGATTTCACTGCAGCACTGAATACTCAAATAAATTTTAATATTACCAATAATATTGACGGTTATTTAAAATTTGGAGGCAAATATAGAGATAAAAACAAGTTTGTAGATCAAAATGAAAGCAGAACAGATTTTGAGGTAGTAAGTGAAATTGGTCAAGATAATCCTGATGACTTTGAGCTATACAATAGTACTCATATTGCTATTAGTAATTTTATCAATTCGGATTACAACACTCCCTCTATAAGTGGAAGATTTCAGATTAGCCCGGGACTAGATGCAAATGCATTGGGCGACTTTTATGATCGTTTCTCAAATTATTATGAGAAAAACAAAGTTACAGATCTTCGAGATTATGAAGCAGGTGAAGGTATAACTGCTTTTTATGGAATGATGGAGTTTAATTTTGGCAAAAGAGTTACTCTTTTGCCCGGTCTCAGATACGAGTACACTGAAAATTTTTATGATGGTAAATTTGGAAATTTAAACGGAAATCTGGGGCAGGGAGGTGTAATCTCAGATACAACTGGGGGGCAAAGTTATGGTGAATTGCTTCCTCAAGTACACTTAAAAGTAAATATTCTTAATGGTGTGGATCTAAGGCTAGCTTACACAGAAAGTATTTCCAGACCAAACTATGATAACCTTGTTCCATTTCAGAATGTTAATGATCCTGAACAAACTCTTAGCAGAGGTAATCCTAATCTGAAGCATACAGGTGCCGTAAATTATGATGTGTTTCTTTCTTTTTATAAAAATAGTATAGGCTACTTATCTGTGGGGCTGTTTTATAAAGAATTGGAAAATATAGATTATATAAGGACAACTAGGTTACAGGAGGGAGAGTTCTCAGGTTTCGAATTAACATCCCCTGTAAACGCAGAAGGTACATCAACAGTAAAAGGTATTGAGATAGATTTTCAAACTGATTTCAGGTTTCTTCCAAAGCCATTAAACGGGTTAATTTTATCTACAAATATAGCTTTTATCAAATCTGAAACTTTTTTTCCTGTATTCAAAATAGGACCAAGGAGCCCTGACCCGCCATTCAGGCCTACTATCATTGACACAGTTAGATCTGGGAAACTACCGGGACAGCCTGATGTAACAGCATCATTCACTTTAGGGTATGAAATAGGTTTATTCTCAGCCAGAGCTTCATTAGCGTATCAACAAGATATTTTGAATGAGATTGCTTCTACATCTTTAGGGGACGGACTGTCTGAAGGTTTTAGTTTTTGGGATTTTAGATTAAACCAATCTTTTAAGAGTATTCCTAATTTGACCTTTTTCTTTAATGTAAACAACATTTTAAGTGAAAACGAACGGGATTTTATTGGTTCTGATGTTATATCAAAAAAATCAAGAGATTTTAGTTACGGACTCACTGCAAGCACAGGTATTAAAGTAAAATTTTAACAACAATCATTAGTGCATTTACTAGTGATTAAATATCAATAACAAAGGAGTAAACATGAAATCTATGATAGATACTACAACAGTATTGAGAAAGGTGGTTATGTGCGTTTGCAGTATGTTTTTATTAGTATTTGTTACTAATATTAATGTATTTGCTCAACGTACTGTCACTGTTGAACAGGGAGTGGGGACGCTTAATGAAGCGATAGCCAGTGATACTACAGCTACCGGAGCAAGGGTTGATTCGAACACCGTTTATGTACTATCCAGTGGTGGTACTTACTTATTGGATGGAAGTATTGAACACAGAGGATATCACTTAACTATTGTAGCTGAAGATGGAGCTACAGAACGCCCTAAATTAATACCAGCTGTTGATGATGGAGGAGGATCTGACAGACCGTTCAGGCCTAGAGGAGATTTAACTTTGAAAGGGCTTTATATTACTAATGAAGACGAACTTGGAGGAATTAATACAAGGATTGTTAGAATTAGTGAAAACGAAGTAACGATCAGAATAGATGATTGTCATTTGGATAAAGATGGCCAATCCGGATTCAGAGTTGATGGTGATAATGTTAATATTTTTCTTACAAATTCAACCGTTAGCAATATTGGTTCTACAAGTAGTCCTGATAATGGACGTGGAGTAGATGATAGAGGTAACCCTATAGATACATTGTGGTTCGAAAATAATACCTTCTATAATCTTACAAGCCAGGTACTACGTGATGGTGGAGGTACTATATCATATGCTTACATAAATCAAAATACCGCAGTAAATATTGGAAAGAACATAGCTTTTGAGTTTGGGCCAACCGTTAAAGGTGTTTTTACAAACAACATGGTTTATAATGCTTCTTTCTTTGGAAATAATACCAATGGGGATGAGAAAATTTCAGTCATTGGTTTAGATTCATTAACAACAGAGGAAACAGAGGAATTTGGTACTCAATCATTCTTACTAAATAATAATAATTTCTACATTTCAACTGATGTTGTTGCTGCATATCCTGATTCTGTAGAAGTACCAGATACATATAATGCAACTGCTCTAGCTTATGTAACAGAACAAGGTAGTGCCTCAACAAATCTCAACGAAGAAATTGCATTTACTACAGGTACTGCAAGTCCCGCAAATGTAGTTACGCAATTTTGGAGTAATGCTGAATCACCTGATGAATTTCCAACAAGTGGTGAACCATTCAACTTTGGATATGCAAGCACTGCTGCATCATATTCCGGTGGTGATAGTGGTCAGCAACTAGGATCCTTAATATGGCATGGTGGAATTACGATCAGCAACGAAGATGATTTTATTAAAGACACTCCAAATTCGTTTGTTCTTAAAGGGAATTATCCAAATCCGTTTAACCCAACAACCAATATATCTTTTGATCTGGAATCACCATCCACTGTATCCATAGAGGTCTTTAGTATTATTGGGCAGAAAGTGTTGACAATTCCTGCTCAAAGAATGAGTGCTGGTGCTAATCAAAGTATAATGCTTGATGCTTCAGGACTTTCTTCCGGAATGTATATTTACAGAGTGAAGGCTGTTACAGCCAACAATACCTTTGTAAATACAGCCAGAATGACACTCATTAAATAAACTATAGACTATCTATTATTTGATATAGGAAAGCTTGTGATAAAGCTTTCCTCTTTTAATCTAATTAAATGAAATTATTCAATTTTCTATTACTAGGAATAACCTTATTAAGCTGCTCAAAAGAACCGGTACAAACACCCATTGAATTTGGGTCCCAACCGTACTTTTTTGATGTTGGTGGAAATGATTCCAAATTAAAAGATTCCACTATTCTTGTTACGCCAGAGTTTGGGTACAACTCTGAAAATGGATATGGATTTAAAGAGTCAAATCTTTCAAAATTCTATCATAAAGCAACAGAAAAGTCAAGAGACGAGTTTTTAATTGATGGAGTAGTTGGAAATCAACTTACATTTAAAGCTGATATACCTGAGGGTAAATGGTGGTTAACGATCTGGTTTGAACCAGGTATGGAAGACTCTATAACAACTCAGCTTTACATCAATGATGTTAAAAATGAATTAAACATACAGCCTTTTTCTTCTTCCGCTGAACCAAGAGAGACTATCCAAAAGATGTATCGTGTCATCCAGCGTAATATTGAAGTCAAAAAAGATTTTTCTTTTTCGCTTATAGGTGTAGAAGATAAAGTGCGACTTCTTGGGTTTTCACTCATCCCTGCAAAAGAAAAACCTTCCAACAAAAGTCAGGAAAGTGCTTTTGATGAAATTCAGAAAATAGGAGATTTCAGGAATACCAAAAAAGCAGACGATTTACTTTCATTGCTTGAAAAACTAAAATCTAACCCTGACAATCTAAATTTCTCTTCATATTGGATACAGCAACTTAGCATTCTTAAAGAAGCAGAAAAATATTTTTACTATCGCGGGTGGAGTTGGGCTACGGATAAAACGGGGATGGGATTATTTGATCATATTCCACAATCGATAGTGCTTTACGATGCATTACTGAGTTTTGATGAAGCAAGAGACCAACCACTATACAGTAAAGCTCTTTGGTACAGAGCAAGACTTTTATACTGGTTATGGTTAGAGGGTGCAGGACCAAAAGAGGAATTGGCAGGGAAAAGAGATCTTGCTGAAATGTATGAACTGTTTCCTGACAATGAAATCGTACAAATGTATAACGGAGTGAAGCTTGATCAAGCTGATGAGTTTGATGCAGTACCAAAAAGATCAGCAACCCCGGAATGGTCTTCAGTTCAATGGGAACTTACTAATAGACTAAAAGATATTGTAGACTGGTGGGTACACGAGCAGCAAGATGACAATGGAGAATTCGGTGGTAAATTTGGCGATGATGTAGAAATTTTGAGATGGTGGTCTCCTTTGATTCTTTCCGGAGATGAAACTACTTATTTGGGGTGGAAACGATTAGCAGATGGTGTCTGGAATAGTTCAAAGGTCAAAAATGGTTATGCAAAGAACCCAAGTGATGTTGAACATTCTTCTGAGTTTATTTCAGATACAGCGCCTTTAATGGTTTTTTATACTGATGAAGAAGAGTATACAAATCGATTAAAATACTCTTCTGATTATTTTCAAAATCTATGGACAGGATTTAACGATAATGGTGCAAGATTTTTTAAATCGGCATGGTTCAGTTCTTCAGAAATTGAAACAGAAAGCCCCAAAAACAGAGATATTTCCTATAATGCCAGGGCAACAAAAGCAGTCCGGTATTATAATTGGAAGAAAAAGGACAAAGGTGCCAGAATTGCTCTTATAGAATGGGCTGATGCGTGGGTTGATATTTCAAAAAGTACTGATAAGTCTAAACCATTTGGAATAATTCCTCCTTCAGTTGAGTTTCCTACAGGAAAAATAAACGGAGATGAACCAACTTGGTATATAGCTAATATGTACTGGGATTATTTCGATTGGAGTGGAAGTACGGCTATACTAGATCAACTTTTATATACATGGACTTTTACAGCAAATGATAAGTACCTGGAGCCAATATTGCTCCATCTCGAGTTAGTTAAAAAATTCAAAAAAGATTTAAATTTAAAGCAAAACCCCTTTCAAAAAGGCTCTGAGGGTTGGGCAGCTTATATCATCGGCAATTCATCTTCTTTTTGGAATGTAGTTGAAAACTGGCGTTTACTTACTTCTGATTCAGCCTACGATGCTCTGTTAACAGAACATGGTTCCAATTTTATCAAATATAGAATAACAGGACAAGAGCAATATTTGATAAATGCGATGCAACCGTACCTTGAAACAGTAAGATATAATAAGCCAATGTTGACCAGTGAGGTAATCCATACGGATCGGGTGTTTATTAAGGAGCCAAGAGTTCGAGAGGCGGGCATTCTTCAAGGTATGATAACAGGTTATGGAGCCAATGAAAGTTCGTCTCCTTACATAGCAGTAAGTTGGGAGAAATCTAGCAGAGATTTAACCTTTCTGGTGACTGATAGTGATTCAACAAAACTAGATGTGGATTTGTATTCATTTTCTGAACAGGAAGTCGAAACAACTATGAGAATTTGGCAACTCAAGCAAGGAAAATACATCCTTGAGACCTTAATTGATGGCGAAAAGGAATCTGAGATCATAGAAGTTTTTCAACCCGGTGAAAGAGTTGAACTTAAAGTGCCATCTCATGAATTAATGACAATTAGATTAACTCCATTAAGCAAATAATATGGCAAATTCCGATTCAATTGGCCTGTTTAAAAAATTTCAGCTCTTTATTATTTCGATAGGTCCCGGGTTATTTATTATTGGGTATAATATTGGAACAGGAAGCGTTACGTCAATGGCTTCAACAGGTGCTGAATATGGAATGGCACTTACAATACCTTTGATATTATCATGCATCTGTACATATATACTTATTGTAGTTTTTGGTAAATACACCATAGTAACCGGTGACACAGTCATTCATAGTTATAAGAAACACTTCGGAAAACCTATTGGACTTTTTGTTCTAATAGCATTGATTTTTACTGAAGCAGTTGGGAGTGTTGGTGTGATGGCGATCGTTACTCAAGTTACCCAAGAATGGACACGACCACTTACAGCTTCCGGTAATGGTATTGATCCGATTTATTCTACTATTGGATTTGGGGCTTTACTTTACACATTACTTTGGAATGGTAAACAAAAGTTTTTTGAAAAAGTGTTGGCAATCTTTGTTGGAATAATGGGGCTAAGCTTTATCGTAACTATGTTTATGGTAATTCCCGATCCATCTCAATTATTATCCGGTATTGTTTCAGGTATGCCTAACGAATCGGGTGCTTTCCTGCTCGTGGCAAGTATGGTTGGAACAACGATGGGTGCCGTTATTTATGTAGTAAGATCTGTCCTTATAAAAGGTAAAGGCTGGAACCTTGAGCATTTGAAATATGAAAAAAGAGATGCGAAAGTTTCTGCTATTATAATGTTCGTATTGAGTATTTCAGTAATGGCAGCAGCAGCAGGTACGATGTATCAGGAAGGTATTAAAGTTGATAACGCAATCGACATGGTAAAACTTCTCGAACCTTTTGCAGGTCGATTTGCGATTTCGATTTTTGTAGGTGGAATACTAGCAGCCGGTCTGTCATCTCTATTCCCTCATATAATGCTTGCACCCATGCTGTTAGCCGATTATAAAGGCGAAAACCCGGATTTTACATCCACTACAAACCGATTAATATCACTAGGAATTATACTGTTAAGTTTTCTGGTGCCCATCTTAGGTGGAAGACCTGTATTCATTATGATTATTTCTCAGGTATTTATTGCTGTTATCACACCTGTAGTTATTCTTTTAATGCTAATTCTTATGAATAGAGAAGAATTGGTAGGTAAACACAAATTATCAATAATGAAGAATATTCTGGTTTCCTTAATACTGATTTTTTCATTGGCAATGGCTGTGTTTGGCGTCATCGGAATATTTGGAATCTAAATAAAAAAAATTAAGACATACGAATGTTATACCCCCAACAAAATAATTATAGAACGGTATTTGATTTATCCGGTTTCTGGAAAATAAAAGCGGATCCAGAAAATTTAGGGCATGACGAAAAATGGTACTCTTCAAACCTTCAAGGTGATACGCATACGATTGCAATTCCGGGATCCTGGAATGAGCAATTGGAAGAACAGGGGTTTAAGAATTATGTTGGAAAAGCCTGGCACGAAACTACCTTTAAAATTCCACAGATCATTCAAAAAGATCACAAGATTTGGCTGAGAATTGGTGCTGCTGATCATCAAGCTGAAATATGGTTAAATGGTAAATATATTGGCAGTCATTTTGGTGGATATATGCCTTTTGGGATGGATTTGACGGAATTTTTAAAGAGATCCGGTGAACTTAATCATCTTGTAGTATGCGTTGACAGCTCATTAAGTATGCATTCATTGCCTCAAGGTGTAGATCCGGAATCAGATTTATATAACACAAAAAATTACGACAGAAGACATTTATTCCCTGCAACTAGGTTTGATTTTTTCCCATACGGAGGCTTAACACGATCAGTAAATATTATAGCCGTACAAGAAAATCATATAACAGACATTGATGTTAATGCTTGTTTAGATGGCTCTATTTCAGTACATGTTTCTGCTACCTCTGATTCCTTTAAAAAACAAATAAGAGTTTTAGATAAACAAGGAAGAGAGGTAGAAAAAAGTGAAAGTTCGTCCTCTGAAAATTTTAAACTCAAAATTGACAAAGTAAATCCCTGGTCTCCTTCGTCTCCATATTTATATACAGTTCAGGTTTCTTTATTAGACGGTGATACAATAGTTGATCAATATGAGGAAGAGTTCGGAATTCGTGAGATTCATATAACAGGTGGCAAAATCTATCTCAACAATGAAGAATTATTCTTGAGCGGATTTGGTAAACACGAAGAGTACCCAATAATAGGAAGAGGGCAGTTCCGTCCCGGATATGTTCGTGATCATGAGCTGATGCGTTGGATCGGAGCAAATTCATACAGAACCAGCCATTATCCTTATGATGAAGAAATGATGAGATTAGGTGACCACTTAGGGTTCTTAATAATTGACGAAGTTCCGGCTGTAAGTTTAGGATTTTGGTCTAACGATTTTGAAGACCTCAATCCACTTTTGGTGAATCATAAAAAAGCTATTAAAGAGCTTATCGACAGAGACAAAAATCACCCGAGTGTAATTTCCTGGTCGATCACAAATGAGCCAAATCTATGGGCCGAAGAGTTTTATCAAAATGAAGCTAGTAAAAAATACTTCCGGGAAGTCTATGAATTTACAAAATCACTGGATAGCAGCAGACCGGTTATGTCCATCTCTATGGCAGCATTTAAAGAAGATGATGTAGTAAATGAGTCATGCGATATAATTGGTATGAACCGATACTATGGATGGTACACTAAACCTGTTGATTTAGAACAAGCTGGTAAAGATTTAGCTTCAGAACTAGAGGGCACTTTTAAAAAATACGGTAAGCCTATAATGATCACAGAATTTGGCGCTGATACTGTAGAGGGACTACATGCCACAACTGCTCAAATGTTTACTGAAGAATTTCAAACAGCATTTATCTTTAAATATCTCGAAGTGTTGGAAAAATATGATTTTGTATTTGGAGCACATGTATGGAATTTCGCAGATTTTTTAACTCCCCAGCATTTCCGCCGTGTTGTCCTCAATAAAAAGGGAGTATTTACCCGAGACAGGTTACCTAAAAGTGTTGCGTTTAAACTCAGGGAACATTGGAATAAATTTGGGAAAATTCATCCAACACACCGTCCTGATTCTCCTAAAGAGGGATTTTTAGTTAAGGATATTCATTAATACCTAGAAGTAAATGAACACAGATAAATTAAAAATTTGGCATGTTGGTAATTGGTGTATTCATATAGGTCAAACGTATGTGGAATCTCCGTTTGAAGCTCCCAGTAAGGACGTAGAAGTCTTGAACTATGCAAAGCCACTAATCGATGCACTTAGAAAAATTCCAACCTCAGAAGTTATTACTCAGCCTTCCTGGGAAATGTATCGCATGTCGCCAAACGAGTTTGAAGAAAAATTGGAATGGGCTGATATCATTATATTCGCTGATGTTGAAACAAAGTGCTTAATGCTCCATCCTGATTTTTTCAATCGCGCTAAATGGAACGACCAATATATCACATTTCCGGACCGCTTTGATCTACTCAAAAATTGGGTTGAAGAAGGAGGTCATTTTCATATGAACGGTGGGTGGTTGAGTTTTTCCGGAGAATTAGGGAAAGGAGGTTGGGGCAGATCCCGATTCAAAAATGTTCTGCCTGTAGATTGTTTACAACATGATGATCTGATAGAATCAACATCTAGTTATAAAGTACGCTGCACTGATCAGAAGCATAAATCTATGAAGGGCATAGACTGGGAAAGCGTGCCGCCTATCTTGGGATTTAATGAAACGAGCATCAAAGAATCGGCCAATGCCATTGTTGAAATAGAACATATGGGAAGATGGTATCCACTTTTAGCAGAGCATAAATTCGGCAACGGAAGAGTAACTTGTTGGATGACAGGGGCCAGTCCGCATTGGGGAATAAATTTTATGAAGTGGGATTTTTACCAACAATTTTGGCATCAACTATTTAAGCCGGAACTATGAATTTTTCTCCTGTTGATTGGATTATAATGATCGTGTATCTCAGTATCACGGTTTATATTGGTATTTGGGTTAAGAGATATGTTCAAAACCTAAGTGGCTATATCGTAGCTGGCAGAAAGATAAAAGCTTCTTTAGGAATAGCAACATTCACGGCTACTGAGCTAGGAACAGTTACCTTCGTATATTTTGGTGAGCTAGGTTATGTGACAGGATTTTCTTGTTTTATAATCGGGATATTAGCACTCATAGCGTATACAACTGTTGGAAAAACCGGGTTTATTATTGAGAAACTGCGCGAATACGGAATGATGACAATACCTCAGTTTTATGAACTCAGATATAATAAAAATGTACGTGTCGTAGGCGGGCTCATTTTGTTTGTTGGCGGTGTACTGAATATGGGAATATTCCTGAAGTTTGATGGAATATTTCTTTCAGAAGTGATGGGGTTCGGACCTCAAGCTCTTGGGTTTATCATGACCTTTATGCTGATCATCGTAATGAGCTATACCATATTAGGAGGAATGTTTTCAGTTGTAATTACTGATTTTATGCAATATGTAGTGTTGTCTTTTGCAATGCTTGCAACTACAATAATTGTATTATTAAAAGTAGATATTGGTTTGATATCCACTGCAGTTACTTCAGGATTCGGAGAATCCGGTATAAATCCGATTGTGAATCCACGATTTGGTTGGAGTTTCATCATATGGATATTAATAACAAATATAGCCGCCGCTGCACTTTGGCAACCCGGTACTTCAAAAGCGCTGTCCTCAGAAAGCCCGGAAGTAGCAAAAAAAGTATTCTGGGTAACAGGTCTTACATTTGCAGGTAGAGCGATGATCCCAATGTTTTGGGGAGTTGCAGCTTTCGCATATTTTGGTGCCGGGGAAAACTCAACAGCAGCTATGCCGATGTTATTAGGCGAGCTATTACCGGTTGGTCTTTTAGGATTGCTGGTAGCAGGATTACTTGCAGCTTCTATGTCAACATATAGTTCCTATGTTTTAGCATGGAGCTCTGTTCTTACACTAGATGTTATTTCTGTTTTTAAGAAAGGCGGATATTCTGAAAAAACTACCATTAGAATAACTCAGGTTATTTCAGGTTTGATAGGCTTTTTCCTGCTCATTTTTGGTTTATGGTATCAAATTCCTGAAACAGCATTTCAATATATATTCATAACCGGAACCATGTATACAGCCGGGGCACTTGGAACAGTTACAGCCGGCCTGTACTGGAAAAAAGCCAATAATATTGGTGCAATGTGTGCTTTGATTCTAGGAGCTGTAGTTCCGGCAGGTTTTCTAATCCTGGAAAACTATTCAAAAATGCTTCCGAGTTGGATGTCATTTGTAACGGATGTTAACGTTGCAGGATTTCTGAGTTTTATTCTGGCTGCACTTGGAATGATCGTAGGATCACTATTAACTCAGAAGTCAAACCCGGCAGTTATCATAAATCAAGAGGAGGCAAGATATGACTGATGGAATATTAATATGGATGATTTTATTCGGAATCTTTGCGCTTATTTTTTTCAGCATTGCAGCTGTTGTTGCAATAAAGGGAGTATCAGATATCAAAGAAATTATGAATGATCCGGAGCTGAATGATCATGATTGATCCCAGAATAACATGCTGCTATTTATATACCATAAGTAAATATGGTTATCCGCCTGCTGCTGAGGATACTCTGAAATATCTGGATGAGTATAAAAGTATGGGCTTTCAATCGGTGGAGTTAGAGGGAATCAGAAAAAATCATCTGGAAAAAGTATATAAGATTCGTAAACAGATTGCAGTTCGAATAAAGGAGCATAAGCTGGAAGTTCCATATTTCTGCGTTGTTTTGCCCGGATTATCTTCAGCTGATGCACATGAGCGTAAAGAAAATCTTGATCTATTTAGAAAAGGATGTGAAATAGCCCATATACTCGGATCAGAAGGAGTGCTCGATAATGCTCCTCTGCCTCCATACCAGTTTCCGGATGATATACCTGTTGTTCGGCACTATCATGAGGACGTAATTCTATCAGCCAAATTTCCGAAGAATTTAAACTGGAAAAATTATTGGGATCAAATGGTTGAGACATATCGGGAGGCTTGTGATATAGCCTCGGAATACCATTTAACTTATCAAATGCATCCTGCACTTGGCGTTCTATCAGCTACTACAGACGCTTTTCTATATTTCCATGATGCAGTTGGAAGGGATAATCTTCGATTTAATTTTGATACAGCAAACCAGTATTTCTTAAAAGATAATCTGCAGTTGTCTCTTCGAAGACTGGCAGACTATATCGACTACATCCATATTTCAGATAGCGGCGGGAATAGAGTAGAACATTTAGCCATAGGTGATGGAGTTATCAGATGGGAGGATTTCTTTGAGACTATGGATCTGATAAAGTTTGAAGGTCATTTTGGCATTGACATCGGTGGAGCTGAATCTGTAGTTGAAGACCTGGATGCAGCTTATAAAAACGCTGCAAAATTTTTAGAAAATAAAATCTAGAGCTATGAAAAAAACAGGACTTTATATCACCTTAGTTTTATTTATTTCGATGTTGGTGCAAAATACTTTTGCCCAACAGGAAATAACATTAGTTCCGAATCCTCAGGAAATTTCCTTTAAAACAGGTTCTTTTGTGCTCAACGATGAGCTATCCATTCAAATATTTGTTAATGATAAAGAGGAAGAATCATTCCTCATTGAGCAAATTCAAAATGAGTTTTCTCAGAGTCTGGGTTTCAATTTGAAGGATCACAAAACTAATAAGCAAATCATAGTTGGAGTAAAGGGAGCGGTCCAAGAATTTGATAAAATCCTTAATCGATTTAGTTATTCATCCTATAATAAACTCGGGAAGGAAGGGTACAGATTATTAGTTACCACAGATTTGATATTAATTGTCGCAAACTCAAAAAAAGGGACCTTCTATGGCGTTCAAACTTTAAAGCAGTTGATAAGAACAGAGCGTGTGGAAAATGCAATACCAGCCCTGGAAATTATAGATTGGCCGGATCTCGAGATCAGAGGGATGATGGACGATATAAGCCGTGGACCTGTTCCAATCAAGGAATATATGCATCAACAGATTGAACGCATGGCTGAGATGAAAGTGAACATGCTTACTTATTATACTCAAGATGTAGTGAAGACAGAAAGCCATCCTGCTTTTGCACCCCCAGGTGGAGCTTTGGATATCAAGGAGTGGTCCGAATTAGCTGATTATGCAAAAAAATATCACATAGATCTAGTAGGAAATTTTCAGTCTTTCGGACACTTTGATCAAATTTTAAAGCATCCCGAATATGCACATCTGGGTGAAAGTGGAATGTTGTTATCTCCGGCGTTCGAAGAGAGTTATGAACTGCTGGAGGATATCTATACTGAAATGATTCCTGCCTTCCATTCTGATTACTTTCATATCAACTCAGATGAAACCTTTGATCTTGGATCAGGCGCATCAAAAGCCATGGTTGATAGTTTAGGAGAATCTGTGGTTTACGCAAATCATATTAAAAGAATTCATAAAATTATAACAAGATTAGGCAAGAAAGTCATGATGTGGGGCGATATCGCTTTAGATCATCCTGAAATTTTGGACATGTTGCCTAAGGATATAATTCTCATTACTTGGGGATATGATATTTTTGATGATTATGCTCCTCGGATAATCCCATTTAAAGAAGCCGGTTTCACTCAATTAGTTTCTACCGGAATCTTAAACTCTTATAGTACAATACCGGATTTTAATATTGCTTTAGGGAATATTGGCGGTTTTATGGCTGAATCCAAAAAGCAGGAAGTATGGGGAATGTTAAATACGGTTTGGGATGATGGAGGCTTTGCACTCTTTTCAAAGGACTGGTACGGAGTGGCATATGCAGCTGATCAAAGTTGGAATAGTGCCCCAAATGACGAATCATATGACACAAGATTTAATCACGCAGTATATGGAAGTACAAATAATGCATTGTCTGAAGCAATTCGGAAGCTAAATGAGTTAGCCGGTTTAAAATCGACAGAGAAAATGAACGAAGACATTCTTTGGGATTCAGTTATTCCTGAAAAAGGAAATCAGGTACTTATAAATATTGAGGATTGGTCAAAGGTACAGAGTATAGTTGAAGAAGCGCAGAGTATTTTACAAACATATGACGCTCACATTTATTCAAGTGATGTTAAATACATACAGCATACTATCGATTTGTATAAGTTTTTAGCAAAAAGCAGACCGGCTGTTGTTGAAGCTTCAAGTTTGTATTCAAAGGCTTTTGAAGAGCAGACCAATAAAATTGAGGCCAGAAAAAATCTCGTTGAAGCTTTTTCCTTGATCAAGGAATCTTATGATGATCTGGTTACTCTGAAATTAGACTATGAAAACGTTTGGGTGATCGAAAACAGAGTATACGCCTTAGATCGCATTACTTCAAAGTTCGATGAACAACTTAAATCATTTCAGAGTGCAAAAGATTTGTTGTTATCAACGATCTATGATTTTGATAAGGGTAAACCTCTGCCTGCGGCTTCTGAATTGAGATTGGACATCAAAGAGTCTAAGGGATGGTACTTTCAGGGTTGGTTGATGTGTGAAGCATTTCCAAATCCGAATGGTTTTAATAATCCCAATACAGATTATTTGACTGATATGAACGGTATTGAAAAAACTTTTCCAAATGTAACTGAAGAGTTTTATTTCAATGGAGAGAAATATCGGTGGAGAAGAGTAAACACGCCTTACTTTGCAAAAGTTGATCTGGGTGAAATCCACGAAGAAAATAAGAATGTAATTGGTTATGCATTTGCCCACATAGATATTGAAGAAGAACGTGAGGTAAGAGCTTTACTGGGGAGCAGTGATGGAGTAGAAGTTTTCTTGAACGGAAAACAGGTTCACCAAAACTATACAGAAAGAGACTTTAAGTTAGATGAAGATGAATTGATACTGCCACTGAAAAAGGGAAGGAATCATTTGATGATCCGGGTAACAAATAAAGATGGAGAATGGGCTTTTAGTTTTCAATTGCCTGATTCTGAGATGAGAAGCTATAAAAATAGATATAAGATTATAGAATGATGCTAACTCACAAAGAATATAAAGCAGAGAATCTGAAAGTATCTGTTTATAAAAACAGGACAGAACTCGGTACCGCAGCAGCTTTTTATGTAGCAAACAGGATTAATACTGTTTTGAAAAAGAAAGATGAAGTAAGAATAACTTTTGCAGCGGCTGCATCACAAAGAGAATTTCACCAGGAACTGTTAAAAATAGATGATATACAATGGGAGAGAGTTGTTGCATTTCAAATGGATGAATATCACACTTTATCAGAATCTGCACCACAAAGATTTGGTAATTTCTTAAAAGATTCATTGTATAGTCATAAAAATTTCAAAGCTATCCATTATCTGAGTTCAGATTTACTGAAATACGAAGAATTAATTAAAGAGGCGCCAATCGACATTGTTTGTATGGGGATCGGGGAAAATGGGCATCTTGCTTTTAACGATCCTCTGGTAGCTGATTTTAACGATAATAGGATTTTGAAAGAGGTTGAGTTAGATAATATTTGCCGTCAACAGCAAGTAAATGATGGTGAATTTGAAAGTATTGAAGCAGTTCCTGAAAAAGCGGTTACTCTTACTATTCCTACGTTGCTTAATGCAGAATACCTTTCTGTAGTAGTACCTGGTTTTTCAAAAGCTAACGCCATAGAAAAAACTCTTTTTGATCCTGTAGATACAAGTTGCCCGTCAACTATTTTAAGAAAACAGATAAACTCACATCTGTTTTTGGATACAGATTCCAGTAGAAACGTAATCAATAAATTATCATGAATGATAGCATAGACATACTGAAGGAAGAATATTCGATTACTGATTCGGATATAAAGTTTTATAAAAAAAACGGATTTATTAAGCTAAAGAATGTACTTGATAAAGCTACTCTGGATTATTTTAATAACGAGATTACGAAAGTAGTTACTGAGCAAAATCCTTTATTAAAAAAGCCTATTGAAGAAAGAAATACATTTGAACAGGCTTTTATTCAAATCGGAAATCTTTGGAAAACAAACGCGATAATTAAAAAGTTGGTACTTAGTAAAAGATTAGGAAAAATAGCCGCGGACTTAATGCAGGTTGATGGAGTAAGGCTTTATCATGATCAGGCTTTATATAAAGAACCGAGCAAGAAGATCAAAAATATAACTCCATGGCATGCAGATCAATTTTATTGGCCTTTAGATACCAAAAACACAATAACTGCATGGATTCCTTTACAAAAAACTACTCCGGATATGGGACCTTTAGCTTTTAGTATGGAAAGCCATAAGCATGATTTCGGAAGGGCACTGGAAATTAGTGACGAAAGTGAAGCTAAAATTCAGAAATCACTTTCTGATGCTAATTTAGAGTTAGTTGATGAAGGATTCGACGTAGGTGAAATAAGTTTTCATGGAGGGTGGACATTTCACAGAGCAAGTGCAAATACTTCAGATAAAGTACGAGCTGTAATGACCGTAATTTATATGGAGGATGGAGTTAAGGTGAGTGAGTTTATAAATAGTGCTCATCCCGTAGACAGAGATGCTTTTTTATCCGGATTAAACCCCGGAGATGTAGCCGCTACTGATCTGAACCCTTTGATTTACAAACGATAATAAATAATATTATAGATTTATGAGTTCCACATTAAAGTTTCTAGTTGTACTTCAATTGATATTTATAGGGATTTCTTGCCAGGATGCGAAGCAAGAAAAAATGACACCTCAAAAGTATGCAGAACATGTTTCTGAAATTATTGTGAGTGGAACAGATTTTAGATTTGAAGCTGCACTTCAGGAATTTGAGCAGGATGGAGTTTATTTATATGATTTTCCTTCATCAGAAAGAGGAACATTTATAGCAAGCTCTGTTATAGAGGTGGAAAATTCTGAAAACAATGATTTTAGTTTATATTTAGCGGCGAATCAACAAGCCGGAGAACTCGAAATAATTGTTGATGGTAAATCAGTGTATAAGAATTCAAGATCAAAAGATGAATTTCTTAATCATGTAGATTATGGATTGTTTGAATTCCATAATAAGGTTCCTTTAACGCTTGAAGATGGAGTGCATCAACTTACTATAAAATTCGAACCGACAAATACATGGAATAACAGAGTGCAAATTAGCTTTATTCGTTCTGATAACGCGCTCCCATATCCCGGAGTTAAATTACGTTCGCCTTCAGAGGATGAAGATTTAGAACATTTTGGATATTGGTGGATTGGACCTTTACCAAACAATGGAAATTATACTGAACTTACTGACATCAATAAAACAGCCGATGAATTGTTAGTTCAGGAAATACCTGATAAAAACGGATCGATGATTCGTTGGGATATCCCAAGGCTTCATTTAGTTAAAAGCCTTCCGGGATGGCTAACCTATCAAAATTGGCATTATTCAGGAGGAACTTTTCTGGATGCAATGGAACAGGTAGGAGATCATTTTTCAGATCTTGACTATAATGACTATATCGAGCAACATCGTAATTTTCTTGCCGATAATATTAATGAAATTGAGTCCATGAGAGATGATTATGGATTAATCGAGGGACCTTTTGGGCATTATTTCAGAGCATCACTGTTAGACGATATGGGTATGCAAACAGTTCCTTATGTGAACAAACTTATAGCCTCAAGTCCGGATAATCGAGATCCTGAAAGCTTTGAATATAAGCTTACAAGTCGTGTAGTTGACCACATAATGAACAAAGCCTCAAGATTGCCGGATGGAACTTTTGCACGGTTTACTCCGGATACTATGTCTGTTTGGGCAGATGACCTATTTATGGGATCTATCATTCTTTTAAAAATGACCGAGCTAACCGGTGATGAAAAATATATGAACGAAGTCATAAAACAGGTTATTCAGTTCGATAATTATCTATTAAATGAAGGAGACAATCTTTACTGGCATGGATACTTTTCAAAAACAGATGAGCATTCATCAACGAAATGGGGCAGAGCGAATGGCTGGACCATGATGACTAAAACAGAGTTATTAAAAGTGTTACCTGAAGAGCATCCTAAAAGAACTGAAATACTTAATATTTTCAAGCGTCATGCTGAAGGATTAAAAGCTGTTCAATCACAAGATGGAAGATGGCATCAAGTACTTGATGATCCTGATTCATATTTAGAAACTTCAGCAACAGCAATGTTTGTAAGAGCCTTTGCTGCCGGAATAAACGAAGGTTGGTTATCTAAGGATGAATTCGAAGAATCAACAATTCAAGGATGGAACTCACTCATTAAGCAAATGGATGAAAATGGTGATATTATCGGAATAGTTAGAGGAACTCCGATCATGTTTTCAGACGAAGAGTATCAAAATTGGGGAACTCGTAAAAATGATCCCAGGGGTTTAGGAGCTCTACTTTACGCTGCAATTGAAATGGATAGATTATTAACGAATTAGAGAATTTATCTATTTGTTATCGCTATCATTATGACTGATTACAAGTTAATTTAACAATATGGATGGTTATTTTTTAGGTTTAAATACTCTTGACTGGCTGGTTATAGCTGCCTATATCATTTTGATTACTGCAATTGGTCTTTGGGCAAACCGGAGTGTAAAATCTACCGGTGATTATTTTATGGGAGGTCGTAAGTTTGGAAAACTTCTCATGATTGCACAAGCTTTTGGTGCAGGTACAAGAACAGATCAGGCTGTAGCAGTAATTGGAGCTTCTTCACAGATTGGTTTGGCGGGAATTTGGTATCAATGGCTGTATTTATTTTCAACCCCTTTCTTTTGGCTAATCGCGCCTATTTACAGAAGATTAAGATATATAACGATAGGGGATTTTTTTGAGCAACGTTATGGAACCGGAATGGGTGCTGCCTACGCATTTGTAGGATTACTTTGGTTTGCTGTTAACATCGGTGTAGTATTAAAAGGTACGGGAGTCACTATTGAAGCTATTACAGGAGGAATAATTTCAACGGAAGCAGCAGTAATTGGAATGATGCTGTTTTTCGTAGTCTACGGAGCTTTGGGAGGGCTGGTAGCCGCAGCAACAACACAATTAATTCAGGGATTCTTTATTCTCTTACTTTCTTTTCTTTTGATTCCTTTTGCATTGGATTACGTTGGGGGAATTCAAGCCGTACACGAAGCGTTGCCTGATGACTGGTTTAATCTGATAGCTAATGAAGAGGTTACACTCTTTTTTATTGTTATGGCGGTATTAAATGGATTAATTGGAGTGGTCGTGCAACCTCATCATATGGCTATAAACGGTTCTGGTAAAACCGAAATAAGTTGCAGGTCGGGATGGACGTACGGAGTGTTCATAAAGCGTTTTGCTACACTAGGATGGGCATTTACTGGAATTTTTATTGCTGTAGTATTTCCTCAAATTATGGAAGCTGATTCATCTGAACGAGAATTAGCCTTTGGTTTGGCCATTGTAGAATTATTACCAAGTGGTTTTATAGGTTTGATGATAGCTGCGATGGTTGCCGCTGTTGTTTCTGCTTGCAATAATTTTATGGTCAATGGCTCGGCTTTATTCACACGAAACTTTTATCGTAGATTCTTAAATTCTGACGCTGATGAAAATCATTATCTGAAAGTAGCCAGAATTAGTTCATTTTTTGTGGTTGCAGCCGGAGTTGCAATAGCACTTTTTATACCATCTGTAGTTGAAGGTTTGTTCTTAATTTGGAAAATAATGGCTTTTCTTGGCATCGCTTTCTGGATGGCTATTTTTTGGAAAAAAGCGAACAGATATGGCGCTTGGTCTTCAATGATAATTACTGCAATTTTGTCGTTCACAACTGATGCTATGGGTTGGAGTTTTCCTGAGCAAGTTGCATTATACTTACCGATAGGTTTTGCAACTATGGTTACAGTTAGCTATTTCACAAAAGAAGAAGACAAAGCCATTATAAACCGGTTCTATTCTTTGCTGAATACTCCGGTTGGCCAAGAACACAGACTTGAAGAGGCTGGTATATCTGCAGCTGATTTCGAGATACCAAATTCAAAACAGCGTAAAGAAGAAAGGGAAACTAATAACATTCCTCCATTACTAAATAACAAACCGGCATTAGAAACAGGAGAGGGGCTGATGCTTGTAGATTTATTTAAATTAAAAGAGACATTTAGCTTTAAAAACTACAAAGTAGATTTGAAGGGCTTTGGAATTTCCTGGGCAATTGTATCAGGATATCTTGTGCTTGCATGGATCTTAAGCAGAATAGTATGAATTTATTGAAATACAATAAAACTAAGTAAGCTAAAAGCCAAGCTAATATCAGCCGGTGCCTGTGGTTGATAAGTGATCTGTGTTCTTTGAATCTGAATTGGACTTAGCTCCACAGGATTCCCTGACAATTAAATGTGGCTGTAAAATACTTCTAACTTCAGGCTTTTTCCCTTCTATTATTTCTAAAAGCTTATCAATTGCAACAGCGCCAATTTTTTCAATGGGTTGATGAATAGTAGTTAGAGGAACATTTGCATATTTAGCTTGATCAATATCATCAAATCCAACAATTGCAATATCATCAGGAACTGTATAGCCCAGCTCCTGAATTCGTTTGATAAAACCGAGAGCTGAATAATCATTATACACAAAGAAAGCTTCAGGTTTATCTTCTAAGGTGTCAAATATGTCTCCTAATTTATAACCAATTTTGTATCCATCGGTTACTTTTTCAGAAGCAATTTGTAATGTAAAATTCGCATTAAACTCTAATCCGGCATTTTTTAAAGCTTCTTTATATCCCTGAAAACGAAGTTCACCAAGAGAGTTATTGGTAGGGCTGTTTATATAACCAATTTTTTTGTAACCCAATTCAATGAGGTGCTGAGTTCCCATTTCAGCACCACCTTTATGATCTGCTCCAACATGCCAGATGTCATCATCCGCTACGTAAGACACCATCACATAAGGAAACCCCTCTTCATGTAAGTCCCTGATAATTTGAGGAGCGTGAGGCTCTTTTCTTAAAGTTGCTATAATCATTCCTTTAACGCCTATATTTTTGAAATGATTTATCTGACCTTCCTCTTTTTTAATTTGGCTTGAACTGTTAGAAAGTAAAATATTATATCCCTTAGAATAAGCTGTTTCTTCAACCATATGAGCAATAAGAGAAAAAAATGGATTTTTTAGATCCTGTAATACCAACCCAATGGAATCATGACGGGAAATATTGGATTTACTAACTCTTTTGGCTACAAATGTCCCTTTTCCAACTCTGCTATACAGGTAACCATCATCTATCAGGGTAGACAAAGCACTTTTGATGGTAATTAAGCTTACATCATATTCAGTTGCCAATTCTTTGTGGGAATTAAGCTGTTCACCCACAGCAAGACTTCCTTTTGCTATCT
>Ga0207884_1000507_pt1 | contig 22996 bp, 36 predicted proteins | sample MalvirmetaMSP144_FD_184236 | JGI IMG/M metagenome (GOLD analysis project Ga0207884, IMG submission 184236) | Marine viral communities from the Deep Pacific Ocean - MSP-144 (SPAdes) | ecosystem: Environmental > Aquatic > Marine > Oceanic | place: Pacific Ocean | collected 2011-07-08 | reverse complement strand
TCGAACCGGAATCGGTAGAAAGGTGAAAGATGCAAGAGTTCGCCCAGTTGACGGCGTTTTGCGGTGCAGAGGGTTGCGAAAACGTAACCCATGTATCAGCCCTTTATTGTGTTGGGTGCCGCGAAAAGTATCTGGAGAAGGCCCTGGCTCGATTCCCTGAGCCGCCCAAGGGCAAGACATGGATTTATTTCATGCGATCAGGCGAGGATGGCCCGATAAAGATTGGCCAATCCATCGACCCCACAGAAAGAGCCGTGTATCTCCAGACTGGCAGCGCCGAAAAGCTGTGGATTGAAACCGCAATGCTTGGAGCGCCAGAGATTGAGGGGCGGCTTCACGCAAGGTTTGTAAAGCACCGGATCAGAGGGGAATGGTTTAAGCCGGTTCCCGATATTCAGGCGCTGATTGTCTGGGCCAAAAAGGCGGAGAAAGAGGCGCGCCGTAAGCGTCTTGAGATTGCCATGGGCTCAGACATTTTTGATTCGAAGTAACAATCTGATTTCGTTGGCCGACCCTTCCCCCGAACCCATTGGCCAGCATCCCCCAAACCCGCCTTGAGCGGGTTTTTCTTTTTCTGCCCCGAAACGACGTTGGCCGGGGGCGGGAACAGCAGGCTAGCAACGCTGGCTGGTATCACTGCGGCCTCGGTGGGATTGGCGCCCCCTTTGCGACTCAGTAAGCCAGACGAGCGTTCTAGCCCGCCACGCCTCAACGGACTGGGAGTTACCCGGTCGGGCGCACCATGGCGGGCGCCAATTTGTGGAGGTCGTATGCCAGCATTCAGCAATCGCAGCAATGAGCGGCTGAACACCTGTCACGACGATCTCCAGCGCATCATGCGCGAAGTGGTCAAAGAGTTTGATTGCTCCATCCTGTGCGGCCACCGCGACGAGGCCACCCAGAACCGCATGGTGGCAGAGGGCAAGAGCCAGTTGCGCTGGCCTGAAGGTAAGCACAACAGCATGCCCAGCCAGGCCGTGGACGTGGCCCCGTATCCCATTAACTGGCACGACCGCGAGCGGTTCCACTATTTCGCCGGTTATGTGATGGGTGTGGCTGAACGCCTGCGCCGTGAGGGCAAGATCCGCTCGTATCTGCGATGGGGCGGGGATTGGTCGATGGATACGCAAGTGAAAGATAATCGTTTCGATGATCTTGTTCACTTTGAAATTGTTGAGCGTTAGGGCTTTTCTGCTTTATTTGCATACTCGCCGAAGTGCTCTTTTGCGGCCTTCATGTAGGCATTTACGGCTTGTTCTTCGCTGGGGAACCGCCCAAGCCTGATTCTTTTGCCATTAACGGTTAATTCGGATCGCCAGCGCTGTGTGCAATTCTCAAAATGAACACCCTTAAATCGTGATGTTTTTGATTGAACGCGCTTTCTATTGGCGTTGTTCTGGCTTCTTCTGCAAATGCGAAGGTTGCAGGTTCGGTTGTCTAGTCCGTTGCCATTTTTGTGATCAACATCAAGCCCCTTGGGGGCATTTGTGATTATTCGATGCATGTAGAAAAGGCCGCCTTTTCTATTTCCTGATCGGTATCCCCTGGCATAAAGGCAGTGGCTTGCACGATGAAGGTGCCAGACCCAGTTTTCGGCCAGATCGGAAAATTCATCATCAACGATGGCGATTTGGTCTTTCAATTTTATCTCAATCATTGGGGCAATATGCGCCATTGGGACAAGGAAGGCAAGCAATGAGCCGCCTGTACCAGTTCATCAGCAGCAACGCCCTTGTGGTGCTGGTCCTGCTAATTGAGGGGGCTGTAGCGTTCGCCTGGGTGACCTACCGGGTGTTCGGAGACAATCCGCCGGACATCAGCGGCGGCACGGCCACGGCTTACGGGGCGTTTCTGGCTATCCCGCCGGCCCTGATTAAATTTTGGCAGTGGCGCCGGGAGCAGAAATGACTTGGCTCACCCTGCTGAACAAAGGCGGCCCGTATCTGGCTGTACTGGCCATTGTTGGCGGCATCGCCTTTGGTGGCTGGACTGCCCGCGGTTGGCACGAAGACTCCAAAGAGCTTGAGCGGCAAAAGGCCACAGCGGACGCCATTACCGCGGCACTGCAAAGTGATTCCAAGATAGCCGCGGCAGTGGAAGAGAAGCTGTCCGGACTGAAGGCCAACCAAACCGTTATCGACCGTGGGGTGACCCGTGAAGTCATTAAGCCGGTGTATCGCAATGTGTGCCTGCCTGGCGCTGGTGTCGGGCTGCTCAATGCTGCGGCCCTCAACGACGCTTCCCAGCTACCAGCAGAACCTGATGGCGAGCTGCCCGGCGACACTGCCGACCCTGAGTGACGGGGAAGCCGGTACCGTGCTGACCACCATGAAGCAGTGGGCAAGCCAGTATCACGACTGCGCAACCCGCCATAACGGATTGGTCGATGCGATCCGAACGGCTGAGTAAATACGCACAGGACACGGCCCATGCGGCCATCCTGACAATAATTATTGTTCTATTTTCGTGGTTGGTGCTGGCCTATCTGGCACGGCAGTGGTGGAGAAGTTTCCGGGATGACACATGAGGCAAACAGCGAAATGGACAGTATCCCCCTGCGGGTGAATGAGCTGGAGCGCGGCCAATCCCTGCATGATCACCGCCTGAAAGTTCTTGAGGAAGAGAAGCTGCCTCACCGTGTCGGCGACCTGGAGAAGTCAGTCCAGTACCTGGTGAGCATGGCCGAAACCTCGGAAGAGACAAACCGGACAGTGATCAAGATGAATGCGTTTGTTCGTGGTGGCGTTTACTTCATTGGCGGCCTGATGACGTTATTCACCCTCTTGCTGGCCATTTACGGCGTTGCGCCCAAGTTCGACGCCCTGATTATCGACAAGAACCCGCAAGTTGAGCAGAGATAAGCCATGCACCAAATCACCGCAAACAGCCGAGGCCTCGCACGGCCCAATGTGCTGTACAAAGCGCAAGGTGATCGGCCCGAAGTTGTGTTTGATTTCTCTCTGCTATTCACGGGCAACATCCAGGCCTACACGGTGAAGGGCGATATGCCCACGGAATCCGATTCCAGCACCGGCAAGCATGTCACCCTGACCTTGGGAGCCGGCCAAGAGTGCCGCACCTACGATCTGGCAGTGAACGCCACAGACGGCACCACAACCCGAGAGGTGACTATTCAGGTCAAGGTGAAAGAGCGTGAGCGCGGCTGGAGCGCTGATGGCTGTGCCTGTGGGGGGTATTACTGATGGCTCGCCCAAGCAAGTACACCAAGGCGCTGGCAAAGAGGATCTGTGACCGCATCGCAGAGGGTGAAAGCCTTATCCATATCTGCCGGGATGCAAAGATGCCGGCCCGGTCAACCGTTCTGAAGTGGCGCGGTGAAATCCCTGAGTTTTCGGACAAATACGCACACGCGTATGAGATGGGTGCCGACAAAGCCTTCGAGGAAATGGAAGAGATGGCCGCCACTGCGACGCCGGAAACGGTTCAGTGTGTGAAGCTGCAGCTGGATGCGCGCAAGTGGACGCTGGCCCGCAAGATGCCCAAGAAGTACGGCGAGCGGCAGCAGATTGACCACGCGAGCCCAGACGGCTCCATGACGCCGCAGCCGACCCGCATTGAGCTGGTGGCGCCCGGTGACCACGGCAAGAGTTGAGCTTCCGCCCAAGCTGATCCCTGTATTTGTGGGCGCTGCCCGTTACCGTGGCGCGTATGGCGGTCGCGGCTCCGGCAAGTCCCGGGGTTTTGCTTTGATGGCTGCCATCCGGGGCTACGCCGAATCCCTGCGCATACTGTGTGCCAGAGAGCTGCAAAACAGCCTGAAGGACTCGGTTCATGCTGAGGTTGTCGCGGCTATCCACTCGGAAGACGAGAACGGCAACCTGCTGTATCCATGGCTGGCCGACTTCTACGAAATCGGCGAAAGCTTCATTCGCGGAAAGAACGGCACTGAATTCCTTTTCAAGGGCCTTCGGCACAACTACCAGCAGATCAAATCCACCAGCGGGGTAAATATCTGCTGGGTGGAAGAGGCCGAAACGGTATCAGAGCAAAGCTGGAAGAATCTGGCGCCAACAATTCGCGCGCCTGGCTCTGAAATCTGGCTGACATGGAACCCAGAGAGCGAGGACAGCCCGACCCATAAGCGGTTTGTTCTGGATCCGCCGGCAAACAGCAAAATTGTCAGGCTCAACTACAACGATAACCCGTGGTTCCCGCCGGAGCTTGAGGAAGAGCGCAAGAACGACCTGCGCCGTGACCCGGACTATTACGCGCATATCTGGGAAGGCGAGTGCGTAACCCGCACCGACGCCCAGATACTGGCAGGTAAGTGGGAGATTCAGGACTTTGAGCCCGGCGAAGACTGGGACGGCCCTTATTTCGGGCTGGACTTCGGGTTTGCCAACGACCCAACGGCGGCAACGAAGAGCTGGATTCACGATGACTGCCTCTTTATTGAGTACGAAGGTGGCGATGTAGGCCTGGAGCTGGATGACACGCCGGCTTTCCTGCGAGAGCGGCTACCAGGCATCACCCAGCACACGGTTCGCGCAGACAATGCCCGACCTGAATCCATCAGCTTCCTGAAGCGCCACGGACTGCCCAGGGTCATCTCGGTCAAGAAGGGCAAAGGCAGCGTAGAGAGCGGCATTCAGCACCTGCGCAGCTACCGGAAAATCATCATCCATTCGCGATGCGAGGAAACAGCACGGGAAGCCAGGCTGTATTCCTACAAGGTGGACCGCCTCACGGGCGATGTGCTGCCGGTCATCGTTGATCTGAACAACCACTACATCGATTCCGTTCGATACGCCCTTGAGCCGCTAATCAGCCAGGGCATGAGCGGTATGCCTGGGGCGCCGCCGCCACCAAAGCCGGACCCCCTGGAAGACTACACAGACGACGACTTTGAGGCAGATGACTCGTGGAAAATGGCGTAATCACCGTTGAGCAGCTGAAGAAGCAGTTCGGCGAATTTGAAGATACGACCAGTGACGCCCGGGCTCTATCTGAAAAATGCCGCGACTATCGTGACCTGAAGCAGTGGACGCCGGACCAGATGGCCGAGCTGGCCCGGCGCAAGCAGGCGCCGCTGGTTATCCCGAAGATTCCCGAGAAAGTGGATTTCCTGGTGGGTCTTGAGCTTCAGCAGCGCACCGACCCACGGGCATTGCCGCGCACCCAGGAGCATGAAGGCGCCGCCGACGCGGTCACCGATGCCTTGCGCTATGTGGCACACAACACCGAATTCGACCAGACAGCGAGCGACGTGTTTGAACAGGGCTTGCTGGTGGAGGGCTATGCCGGCTGCATCATTGAGCCGGTGCTGAAGAAGGACACGCAGTCCGGCGAAGACCGGGTAGAGATTGAGATCAATTTCTTGCCGTTTGACCGGGTGTATTTCGACCCGGCAAGCCGTCAGCGCGACTTCAAGGACGCCACTTATGTGGGCCTGGTCGCCTGGATGGACATGGCCGAGGCAAAACAGCGATACCCGAATAAGGCCGACGAGATAGCCTCTCTGCAGGAACAGTGCGCCGGCACGGACACCTTCGAGGATAAGCCAAAGTGGCTCGACAAGGGCCGCAAGCGGGTAAAGGTCTGCCAGCACTACTTCAAGCATGAAGGCGTGTGGCATGTGGCTCACTTCACTGACGGCCTGTTCCTTATGGATGCCAAGCCTTCGCCGCTGCTGGACGAAGCTGGCGAGCCGGAATGCCCCATTGAGCTGGTGCACAGCTACATCACCCGGGACGGTGAGCGATACGGCCTTGTGAATTCCCTGCTTGGCCTGCAGGACGAAATCAACCATCGCCGCTCCAAGGCGCTGCACATGCTGTCCACGCGCCAGCTGCACTACGAGCAGGGCGCACTGACGAACCCGCGAAAGACTGCTGATGAACTGAAGAAATCGGACGGCGCTGTAGAGTTTCCCCCGGGCACGCTGTCCGAAGGGCGGGCCCAAGTGCACAGCAATATGGATCTTGCTCAGGGACAGGCGCAGCTACTGCAGGACGCCAAGCAGGAAATGGACCAGCGCGGCGCCACCAGCCTGGTGCAGGACATGAGCCGGGGCGATCTGTCTGGCTCTGCCATCACCCGCATTCAGAAGATGGGCACCATGCAGATGGGCCGCCTGTTCGATGCGCACCGGCACTGGAAGAAGCGCGTTTACCGCCAAGTGTGGAACCGCGTAAAGCAGTTCTGGGATGAAGAGCGGTGGATTCGGGTTACCGATGACGAAGACAAGCTGAAATGGACCGGCCTTAACACGCCGGTAACGGTCGGCGAGGCGCTGAAAGAGAAGGCCCAGGAAGGTGATCAGCAGGCCCAGGCCATGCTTCAGCAGATGGTTGCCACCCAAGATCCGCGCCTGAATCAGCAGTTCGAAGTGCGCAACAACGTGGCCGAAATGGATATGGATGTGGTCATGGCCGAAGCGCCGGACACGCTGACCATTCAGCAAGAACAATTCGAGACCCTGGCCGAGCTGGCCAAGATGTACGGGCCGGAGAAGGTGCCGTTCGAAATCATGCTGGAACTGTCCAGCCTGTATGGCAAAGAAGCCGTGAAGGAGAAGCTGAAAGGCGACCCGCAGCAGGCCCAGGTACAGGCGCAAATGGCGCAAATGCAGCAGCAGATTCAACAGATGATGGTTCAGCTCGAAATGGCCGACAAGCAGGCCGACATTGCCAAGAAGCAGGCCGATGCACAGAAAACGCAGGCCGAGACAGAGCAAACGAACATCGAAAACGCCATTGCGTCCGCATTCCCGGACGTGAAGCCGAACGTGAATATCTGACAACCAGTTAACCGCATGAAGAGACCCGCCTTTTGGCGGGTTTTTTTATGCCCCGACGCCGGGGAACGGGCGAGAGCGGACGACGCGCTTTTCGGTCGAGATGGAGAGTGATGTGGAAGACCAAACGAGTCTTGAGGATCTGTTGAGCGACAAGGAACTGCCGGAATCCACTGAGGAGACTGAGGAGACCGACACCACGGGCGAGGAAGCCAGCACGGAAGAGGCCACGACCGACACCGAGCAGGAAGCCGAAAAGAAAGACGATTCGACGCCGGAATCGAAAGCTGAGCAGAAGACCGAGGACGAAGAAGGCCCTGAATCCTGGACCAAGGCAATGGGTATTGCCGAGCGGAAGAAGCGCCAGGCGGCTGAAAGCCGGGCTGAGCAACTTGAGCAGAAGCTTAAGGAGCTTGAAGTCGGCGGGCAGCAGCATGACGAGCTGAAGGCCGACTGGTACGCCGATCCAGAAAAGGCCGCGCAGGCCATGCAGCAGCAGCTGTCCCAGCAAGCGTTCAACACGAAGCTGGAGCTGTCGCAGGACATGATGCGCGGACAGTTTGAGGACTATGACGATCTTGAAACCGAGTTCGTTGACCTTGCCAAGCAAGACCCTCGACTGATTCAGGAAATGCAGCAGGCGCCCAACCCGGCCCGCTTTGCTTACGAGACTGCCAAGAAGGCCCGCGACTACGAAGCCATGAAGGACGTGGATTCGTACAAGGCCAAATTGGAGCAGGAAATCGAAGCCAAGGTGCGCAAGGAACTGGAAGCCGAGCAGCAGCAGAAGGCGGAAAAACAGCAGCGCAAACGCGATGCCATTGACCCGTCCCTGGCCTCTTCAACGTCCAATGGTCTCAAGTCCGACGACTACGCTGGCCCCACACCTCTCGACGACATTTTGAACGGCTAAGTGCGGCCTCTGAGCCGCTTTCGACTATTCCTGAGAGGTAATTATCATGGCTGAGACAACTATCAGCACAGCAAACCGCGTGAAGCAGTGGGACGACAAAGCACACCTTGAGTACGTTCGCGCCAACCGCTTCAAGCCCTACATGGGCACCAACGAAAACGCCATCATCCAGGTGAAAGAAGACCTGACCAAGAAAAAGGGTGACGCAATCACTCTGCCTCTGGTCGGCGCCTTGGACGCCGCAAGCGGCCCCAACGATGGCTCCAGCGATCTGGTGGGCAACGAACTGGCTTTGCCGAACGATGGCCACCGCATCAGCGTTAGCGTGGTTCGTAATGCCACCCTGGTGAACGTGGAAGAGGAGCAGGCTTCCCCGATCAGCATCCGGAACGCCGGCAAGACCGCGCTGAAGGATCTGCAGATGCGTTACCTGCGTAACGACATCATCACCGCGCTGGGCAGCATCGACGGCACCGCTTATGGCTCTGCCACTGCGGGCGCCAAGAACGACTGGCAGGACAATAACAGCGACCGTGTGTTGTTTGGCTCTGAGAAGGCTAACTTCACCGCTGGTGACCATGCCGCATCCTTGGCCAACATCGACGCGACCGACGACAAGTTGACCCACGGCGTTGTTTCCCTGCTCAAGCGCATGGCGCAGACCGCTACCAACGTGAACGGCGATGGCATCCGTCCGGTTCGCTACGGACAGGACAACGAAATGTTCGTCATGTTCGTGGGCAGCCTGGCATTCCGCGACCTGCGCGAAGACATGATCAGCAACGGCTACTGGCAGGATGCGCTTCAGCGTACCAAGTCCAACCCGCTGTTCTCTGGTCCGACTTCCATCGAGTGGGATGGCGTGCTGGTTCGTGAAATCCCGGAAATCGGCGTTATCTCTGCCGCTGGTGCCGGTACTCCGGCCATCGATGTGGCACCGGTGTACCTGTGTGGCTCTCAGGCCCTGGGTGCAGCGTGGGCAATGCGCACCAAGACCACCACCCGCAAGGAAGATGACTACGGCTTCCGCTACGGCGTGGGCTTCATGGAGCTGCGCGGCGTCGAGAAGCTGCAGTACGGCCAAGGCGGTTCTTCTGCCAAGGACTGGGCTGTTGCAACCGGCTTCGTGGCCGCAGTCGCTGACGCTTAATGCACCTACCAGTGGGCACGGGGACGGTTACGGCCGTTCCTAAGGCTGGCAGCGCCTCCATCCGGCGGGCGCTGTTCGGTCAGCTCTACGACATTCCCGAAAGGGAGGCGCCGGAAGGGTATTGGGTGGCGTTTGTGCGCCACCCTCTCGCCCGCCTTGTTTCCTGTTATCAGCACTGGATCGTGAATGCCTTCCACCACCGTATGGCGGTGCACGGGCTCACCCAGGGTATGCCGTTTGCCGACTTCGTGAAGGCGGTGGCGGAAATCCCTGATGCCGATGCTGATATGCACTTCAAAAGCCAGTTTGCGCTGATCGATGGCCAGCCTGATTACATCGGGCGCGTTGAGACCATCGGGCAGGACTGGAGGCACGTTCAATCCGTGTTCGGCGTGGGGCCCATCGGTCACCACAACCGGACAGATCATGCCGGCTGGGAATCGTTCTACTGCCCAGAGCTGGCCACCATCGCGCTGGAACGCTACCAGCAAGACATGGAGAACTACTATGCAGGTCACCTATAAGGGTGCTTCCGAGGCGGTCACTTTTGACGGCGTGGAATTCCCCAAGGGCCAGGCAGTTGAGTACACCGGCAGCCGTGGCGAGAAGCTGAAAGCCAACCGTTTCTTCGAAGTAGCCGAGGCCAAGCAGAAGGCCCCGGCCAAACCGAAAGCGCCCGCCAAGCAGAAGGCCCCGGCCAATGCCGACGCTGACTGATATTGCCGCCCGGGTGATGAAGCGCCTGGGCCTGCTTGATCCGGACGAAAACCCGGAACACAAAGAGGCCCGGGACATTATCGCCATCATGGAATCGGCGCATGCATCCCTGCTGGACCGGGGGCTGATTGATTGGCCGTTCCGTGGTACCGGCAATGGCGGCATAAGTGACCCCTCTGGAATTCCGGTTCGTTGTGAGCAGGCATGGATCAACTACGCCGCTTGGCAGTGCTCGGCAGATTTCGGTGCCACATCACAGGAAGTGGCAAGCCGTGGCCAAGAGGGCTATCGAGAGCTGATAGCCCTGTCTGAGCAGCCCTTTGATGACCGCGACATTCCGGTGACTGACTTCTGATGCAGCTCCCTATCGCACTGACATTCAACGCCCACCCAGAGCGGACGGTGAGCGTGGAGAACGTCATCAACATGATGCCGGAAGCCACGCCCCGGGGGCGTAGCCAGTATGTGCTGCGCTCCTGTCCTGATCTTGGCCCCTTCGTTGGCCTGGGTGGCGACAAGGCTGTCCGGGGCATGATTGAGGTACGCGGCCTGCTGTATGTGGTGGCCGGGCCGGTCCTGTCCAGAATCAATGCGGACAAGACCATTGACCAGTTCACGTATGTGGACGGTGCAGGGCCGGTGGGTATCAGCACCAACGGCAAGCAGATCCACATAGCCGCCGGTGATGCCGGGTTTATCTTTGATGTGGAGTCGGAGGCGCTGACACCGGTCTCCGACCCGGAGTATCCCAAGGCCTTCACATCCACATTCGTTGCAGGCCGGTTCGTGGTGGAGGATGCCGAGAGCCAGGGCAAGTTCTTCTGGTCTGACCTGTATGACGGGCTGAACTGGAATGGGCTTAACTTCGCCACGGCAGAGCTGCTGCCCGACCCAGTGCTGGCCGTGTATGGCCGGGGCCAGACCCTGACCGTATTCGGCACGCAGACGGTGGAGTTCTGGCGGCCATCGGAGGATGGGTTCTCCCCGGTAACCGGTTCCGGTCAGCGCATGGGCCTGCGATCCCGTGCCAGCGTGGCAGAGGTGGATAACGTCATCTTCTACCACGCCTCAGACGGGTCATTTCGGGCCATGTCTGGCTATCAGCCCCAGCGCATCAGTACGCCCGATGTGGAGGCCGCAATCAGCGAATGGACTGACGCGGAGGCGTTCACCTATGCGCTGGACGGCCACACGGTGTACCAGGTAACCAGCCCCAGCTTTGACCGCACTTTCTGCTATGACCTGACGGAATCGCAGCGTATCGGCACACCGGTGTGGTTTGAGCGGCGCTCAGGACTTGGCCAGAACGAAACTCGGCACCGGGCCCGATTCAGTGCGGTGTGTTTCGGCAAAACCCTGGTGGGCGACACGCAGACCGGTGTTGTGTGGGAACTGGCATCACGTTTCCCGCCGCAGTTTGCCGAATTCTATACCCCGCATCTGACTGACCCTGACACGCACCGCCGCATGACTCTGAACCAGTTGGAGCTGGTTTGCCGGACTGGACAAACCGCTGTTCTCGAAGATGCTGGCTGGAGCGAACTGTGGAGCCTGCTGTGGGGAGGCGGACAGCTCACCCAGGAGCCGCAATGCATGCTCTCCCTGAGCCGTAACAACGGCTTCGAATGGGGTGAGAGCAAGTGGCGCCCCATGGGCGCGGATGGGCAGCACGACAAACGCATGATCTGGCGTCGGCTTGGCCAGTTCCGGCAGGTGGCCTGCCACTTCCGCATGACCCAGCCCGTCCCGTTCACTGTCATTGGAGTGAATGCCAATGTCCGTTGAGCTTCCTGACCAGCGCGAGCCCGTTATCGAAAACCGGCCCGATCTGTTCATGAACATCACCTGGTTTGAGGCCATGACCGAACTGGCCCGCCTTCTGAACCGCAACCGCACTCGAATCGCCGAGCTGGAGCAGCAGAGCGCCGCCCAGCAGGCACAGATTGACGACCTCATTTTCCGAGTGGAAGCGCTCGAGTCACCGTAGGAGATAACCAAATGAGTCTGCTCAGCGCAGGCGCAACCATCTATGGCGCCAACAAGGGTGCTGATGCGATGGAAGACGCCATCGAACAAGCGGTACAGCTGCAACAAGAGCAGATGCGACTGGCTCGGCAGGAGTTCACGCCATATGCGCAGGCTGGCCGCGAATCCCTGACCCAGTATCAAGGCAATATTGGCAATCAGCCGTCCTATCAGAACGTGCTGGCAAATTTGGTCAACGACCCCGGGTACCAATTCCGGCTGCAGCAGGGACAGGAAACCCTTGAAAACAGCGCCGCCGCCCGTGGCAACCTGCTTTCTGGCTCAACCCTCAAGGATTTGACCAGCTATTCGCAAGGAATGGCATCGCAAGAAGGACAGAATGCCTACAACCGGGAATTCAACGCCTTCAATAACACCCAGAACCAGCTGGCCAACCTGATGCAGCAAGGCTTTAACGCTTCAGGCCAGATCGTCGGCTCCGGGCAGGCCACAACTAACAACCTTGCCAACCTGTCCATGGCGCAAGGCCAAAACATGGCCAACCTATGGAACACCCGGGCCCAGGCGGTAGGCGGCGTGCTGGATCAGTTCGGGCAGGCAATTGGCGCCGGATTCGGAGGCTGAAATGGCGACACTGAAAGACCTTGGCATGTTCGGAGCGCGCGCCTTCTTTGGCGCGGATAACGTAGACCGTGGCATTCAGAACCGCCAGGCCCAAGACTACAACCGAAACCGGAACCAGCTTGCCGAGCTTGACCTGCAGTTCCAGCAGGGGCAGCAAGGCAACCGTAATCGTCTGGCCGAGCTGACAATGCAAGGCAAAGAGAATCAAGCGGCAGGCTCAGAGATCGATACCGAACTGAAAAATGCCAAGGTTTTCGTCGGAGCCCTTGGTTCTGACTTCGAGCAGCTGGACCCGCAAGCGCAAAACCAGCGCTGGCAGATGGCCCGACAGCGCCTTATCAGCCTTGACCCCAGCAACGAAGATATGCCGGAGACCTTCGACCCGCAGGGCTACAGCATGGTTAAGGGTATGGCGTCTCTGGCTGGTCAGGCTGGAAACACCGGCGTCCAGTCCACGTTCACCACCGAAGACGGCAAGCTGGGGCTTGTGTTTCGCGATGGCCGAAGAGAGATCACGGATACCGGTGTGCAGCGCTCCTATCAGGCCCGCGACTATGGCGACCGTCCGTTTATCTTCGATTCGAAGAGCGGCCAGCTCATGCCGGTAGGCGGCGCGGCTGGAGATGCGGCGCTGAGTGCTGCCGACCAGCAGCGCGAGGCAGAGCTGCAGCAAAAACGGCAAGAGGCGCAAGCCAAGGAGGGCGCCAAAGCAACGGCGGGCGCCGCCGAAACAGAGCGAAGCAATGCCGCTGCCTACTCAACGTATGAGACCGGCATGAGGGGGCTTGCGGATTCTCTGGGCGCGACCACGACCGGCCCCGTGGCAGGCCTTCTTCCTGCCTTCTCTGACGAGGCCCGGATTGCTGAAGGCGCTATCGCGGCAATGGCACCAATCCTCAAGCAAATGTTCCGGTCTGCCGGTGAAGGCACCTTTACCGACAACGACCAGAAGCTGCTGATGGACATGATCCCTACCAGGCAGGATAGCCCTGCAGTACAGCGCGCAAAATTCAGCAATATTGACTCCATTGTGAGAGCCAAGCTTGGAGTGGGCGCGGAACCTGCACAACAATCCCCGGCCCCTCAGCAGGCGCCCCAGCAAGAGCAAGACCCGCAGTCTGCAGCTAAACCTGAAGTCGACTCCCTTCTGGAGAAATACCGCTAATGGCCACCCTGGAAGAACTTGAAAGCGCACTAATTAAGGCTGACGCCGCAGGGAACGCCGAGGATGCGCGTGTGTTTGCTGGAGAGATTCGCCGGCTTCGGGCTGACTCAAAGCAAAATGCGCGAAATCTTCCAGAGCAAGCGCAGCGGGACTCTCAGGGTCTGCCCTTGTCGCAAGAGCAAAAACAAGCTGCCGCCGAGACGCAGGAAAGTCCAGACAAGGGCGGGCTCTCCAACTTTTTGACTGGCGCCGATAGAAAGGTCCCTGGAGTTGATGAGCTTAACCCGGACAAGGTCTTTGGTGGGCCCTTCAATATGGAGAACTTCAAGACCTCTGCCGGCACCTTGATGACTTTTGATGATGATGCCCAGAAGAACATTTGGGACGAGCAGCTTTCCTCTGCAGGTGTGGAGCATCGATGGGAGCAGGACCCTTTTGGCAACGCTGTTCTCGTTTACAAAGACGAGGATGGCGAAGAGCAAATGGGCTACCTCAACAAGCCCGGCGTAAGCGGCAGAGACATAGCGGCTACAGGCGCCCAAGTTGGGGGGTTTATTGGTCTTGGCCGTTTGGCTCAGGCGGCGCCTGGTGTCGGTTCCTGGCTCTCCAATGCGGGGCTGTTCGGACGCACAGCTGCAGGAGCTGCTGCTGGTGCGGGCCAGTCAGCGGCGACTGATGCAGGGGCAAATGCGGTAGGAGCGGATATACCCGGAGAAGATATTGCCCAAAATGCAGCCCTGGGGGCCGGGCTAGGGGCTGGCGCCACACTGCTAGGATCTGGAGTGCAGGGCATGCTGAAAGGGATGGCCGAGAAGTCAGCCCTCAAAAAGCAGATTGCACAACAAATTTACTCCGGGTCTGGCGACACCCAGACCGCCAGGTACATGCTAAAGGGTGCAGACAGATTAGCAAAAGATCCGAGCGCCAAAGCCGCGATAAAGCAAGGATTCGATGAGGGTGTGGTTGCCACAGTCAAGGGCGCCTCGCCGGCAGACCGGCAGAAAATGAGACGCATGGTGTCCTTGCTGGAGCAAGGGAAAAAGAATCAGCGCTTCTCTGTGCTGAATCGACCAAGTGATGTGGTTGGGGACTCCCTTGTGGAGCGGTTCAAGGCAGTGAGATCCATCAATAGGCGCGCCGGCAATCAACTGGATTTTGAGGCCAAAAAACTGCGAGGCCAGTCTGTGGATGTGTCCGGCGTCATGGATGATTTTCTACGCACACTTGAGGATGATCTGGGTGTCACAGTGGCCAACGGAAAGCCGAGCTTCTCCGGTTCAACCATTGAGGGGCTGGATGGCCCGCAAAAGTTCCTGACACGCCTATTGGGTCGCCTTCGCAATTCCCAGGCCTCGCCGGATGCCTATGATGTTCACCGTATGAAAAAATTCATTGATGAGCAGGTGACCTTCGGGAAAACAGCGGAAGGCCTGGGCGGCAAGACCGAGCGAGTAGCAAAGGGGCTTCGCCGTCAGTTCGACCAGTTGCTGGATAGCAACTTTCCAGCTTACGACAAGGTTAACACGCAGTATGCAGACACCGTTCAGGCGTTGGACGCTTTCCAGAAGGCGGCAGGCTCGACCATTGACCTGGCATCAGAGAACGCAGATAAGGCGGTGGGAACCTTGTCCCGCCGCCTTATGAGTAATGCCCAGTCAAGAGTGCGACTGCTGGATGCAATTGAGGGCCTTCAGAGCACTGCAGGCAAATACGGCAAAACCTTTGACGATGACGTGGTGTCGCAGGCGCTGTTTGTGGACGAGCTGGAGCGGGTGTTTGGGCCTTCAGCCAGAACATCCCTGCAGGGAGAGGTAGGAAAGGGGGTGAGATACGGCGCTGATCTCATGACTGGCGAAACCCGGAACGTCCTTGTGGATGCCGCAAGTAAAGCGATTGAAAAGGCGCGGGGTGTTAACGAGGAAAACGCCATAATCTCCATTAAGCAGGTTCTGCAGGGTGCCGATTAAGTCACCTGGAGAATCGGGTAAAAAATCATGGCAACGGCGAAAATAAAGAACATGAAGGCCAGGACCGGTACGGCGTAGGCCATAATCTCAACCGGGAAAGCCAAAACCCTTGACCAAAGTTTGGCTACCCTTTGTTGTCGACTTCCTGGCTCAACGCGAGGGTGAACTATAGAGGCTACAAGCCAGGCAATAAGCATGGTGGTGGCAAGCATCAGCACGATGCCAACAAGTGCTAGCCAGCCGTACATCGGAGCGTAGTCAGCAATGGAATTCATGCTCAAAGCCTCGCTGTTACTGGTTCATCAATAAAAGAATAAGGGCCCCAATGGCCGCCACGATAAGCGGCCATAAAGCGCCAGCGATAGCGGCAACAATCGCAGATGGTAGCCAGCCGAGCCCTACACCCAAGAGAAATCCATAAGCCGCAATGCAGTATATCCAGCTGCCTATGAAAACAATGATGGCTGTGATGATGAACCCGATTCTGTACGTGCCGCTGACCATAACCCCTCCTTGAGAGGCCAATTTACCACAAATCCACCAATTGCCCATGGGGCTCATGCCCCAGGAGGAATTATGAGACTGAAGAAAATGGGAGCTGGATTCTATTTGGAGGCAGATGACGCAGCCACAGATGCTGAGCTCAACGAAATGGCGGAGAAGGGCACTCATGTAAAAGTTGAGTCAGGCTTGCCGGTTACAGTTTGCGGCCAAGCCAGTCATTCGTCTCCTGCGGGCCCTGCCCGTAATACGGTCGAGACAGCGTAATCACATACAGAGTGTCATTGCCATCAAGGTGCCTACTGAGGTGGTCGTAAATCTCCCGTGGCGTGTTCAGCGCCGAAATGGCGTATGACGATTCGGAAAGCTTCTTGTGGTCAGGCCACGTATCCCGGATGTCCTGGACAATCGGCGGACGCCGGGTTTCTTGGTTTAGATCGTAAGTGATGATGTAGGTACCCATGGTAGCTCCTTGTTATTGGTATGAGATTCCTTCCCCGCTGGAAAACTAGCACAGCCGAACCCTATTCACATCTGGCCGCATGACCAGTGAAGCACCAAAAGAACCCGCCACCCGGCGGGTTTTCTCGTTTCTGGAGACCCGTAAATGATTCCACGCATGGAAAACCCGCTTAACGGGTACTTGCTGCGCGATAAGCGCGGCAACCTGCTGCCCGGTGGGCGGCTGGAATTCTTCGATGACCAGACCGACCAGCCGGAGGTTGTATGGGATGCCGGCAGCGGGCAGACCATTTCCTTGGGCAGTGTGGTGTACGCGGATGCCTACGGCCTGCTGCCGGACTTCGAGCTGACCCCGAACCTTGATTACCGCCTGCGCTGCTACAACAGCGACGGTGATTTCATGTGGGACCGTGGCGGTGTGGCCAACAATGTCAGCGACCTGCTGGAGCGGGTAGAGGCCCTGGAGGCCGCTGTGGAGGCGCTGGGCGAGGATTCCGGCCCCAAGAACTTGCTGACCAACGGGAGCTGCAAGGCAGAGCGCGAGGACCGGCTGCAGCTCGGTTTCGGTGTGCAATCCACGTTTTCCCAGGGCGGTCTTGCCGGCGTGTTTGCCCGGGTGCCCAACGCCACCGAAGGCACCTTTATCCGCGTTCTGAACTCCGCTTTCGGCTCCACCGGGGTGCACGCTCAGCTTGACGATGTGACCACGGACAACAGCGAATCGGTGGCAGAGCTTCAGTGGCGCATGCCGTCTGGCGATGGCGCGGCCATTTCCGGCGATCCTGTGGTGTTTTCGGTGAAGGCCAGCCAGAACAGCGGCGAGAGCGTGAATGCCCATGTGACGCTGTACAAGTGCCTCACCGAGGACGATTACAGCAACCTGGTGGAGGTGGCTACCTCCACGCCTGTATCTCTGGCCAGTGGCGCCACCACCACCCTCACGCTGCCGGTGGAGAATCCGGGTGACGTGTCCACGGGTGTGGCCGTGGTGGTCACATTTGATTGCGGCATTGTATCCAACACCAACTTTATCGCCGGTGAGGCCCAGCTGGAACGGGGGCTGGTGGCCACGCAATTTGAGGACCGCCCGCAATTCATCGATCAGGCGGCATGGTCTCAGGAATACCTGACCCCGGACCTGTTGCCAGTGGGTATGTATGGAGAGTTTCCGCTTGGGGCGCCAACACCCTATTGGCTTAGGGCCAATGGTGACCTCCACAACATCACAGATTATCCGCGGCTCTATGCCTATCTGGGAACTGCCTATGGCGGCGACGGGATTACAACTTTCGCCGTTCCTGATGTGCGCGGCCTGGCCAAGCGTGACACCGACGATGGCGCCGGGGTTGACCCAGATGCGGCAAGCCGTACCGACCGTGGCGACGGCACAACCGGTGACAACGTGGGCACCAAGCAGCAAGACGAGCTGAAGAGTCACGCCCACACATTTCCATCCAACACCAACACCGGCGGCACCAACAGCATCAACTCAAAGCTGAACAATACGAACGACTCACCCACGACCACGGCGCTAACCGGTGGCAATGAGACCCGCATGAAGAACATCAACGTCAATACCTATATTCATATCTGAGGTGACCCATGCCCGCTATTCAAATTCCAGGCACCAACATCACCTACGGCTGGCAAGAGCGCGAGAAGGGGTGGGGTCCCGGGATGAACACGAACCTGCTTGTCATGGGGCAAGTCGCTCGCGGATCGGTGATCAGTCGCCAGCAGTCTGCGCCACCGGTTAGCCCCGAAGAGGGTGATGCCTACCTGGTGCCGGCGGGCGCCACCGGCGAGTGGCTGGGAGAGCAGGACAAGATAGCAGCCTTTCATTCTGGTGCCTGGCTGTACATTGAGCCGTTCGGCTCCCCTGTGCTGGTTGAGGACGAGAGTGTCCACGTTTACTGGAATGGCGCAGCCTACGAGGTACTTGGCGGAGTGGGTGACCTCAAAGGGCCGGCCAGCAGTGCCGATGGTGAGGTGCCACGATTTAACGGTGCAACCGGCAAGGTGCTGCAGGGGTCTCCGGTCAGGATTGGCGAAATGGGCAACATGCATGGCCATGGTGCCGCCATTAAAGAAGTGGCCACCACCACTTACACCCTGCAGGAGAGTGATTGCGGCAAGATCCTGCATTTCACTCACGTGGATGGCTGCACAGTAACGTGCCCGGGGCCCACTGCTCTGTCGTACTCTTCCAATATCCAGTGCGTCCTGGTTCAAAAGGCCGCAGGAGTTGTCACAGTTGCAGAAGATGCGGAATCAACGGTGCATTCCAGCGGTGATTTGTTCAGCACAGCGAAGTTAAATGCTGAGCTGGCTCTTTATCGGTATTCAGCCAACGACTACCAGCTTGGCGGGGAGCGTGCTTAATGTTTCCTTTGGCGCATGGCCTTCTTGCCGCTGGCGGGATTAATCCGGCTTCTATATTCAAGGATGGAGACGCAGGCGAATGGTGGGATTTCACAGATTCTTCGACGCTTTATCAAGATGACGCGGCAACAATACAGGCAGACACTGAAGGCGACGCTATTCGAGCGTGCATAGGGAAGGTTAATGGGGTTAGCTTGGATTCCAATGGCGCATCCCAGAATGGATCGTTTGAGAATGGATTGTTGTTCGGGTCCAACGACAGTCAGACTGTACTAAGATTTGATGGGGCGGATATATTTTCCGGGTTTGAGGTGGACGGCCCGAGCATCCTGGCTTTTGCCAAGAGGGGGCCGACGATTGGCGGCACTTATGCGTTTCTTTTTCAAACGTCAGGAAACGGCATCCTGCTTCGCTTCTATGCGGATTCACATGTTTCAATTACTATGCGCGGTGCAGTCATGCCGTTGCAACCTGCAAACGGAGACCTTTCGTTTAATTGCTTCGGTGCAGGCACGGCGGGTAAGTCTCAATCAACTGACGTTTATGTCAATGGTCTCTTCTCGGAAAACGTTGGGACTTCTGGAACAACGGATATAGATACCTCAGATGATGGGACTCTTTATATTGAACCCGACTACGAAATAGCCGGAGTGCTGATAATCAACCGAAAGATTAACGAAACAGAAATGAATATCTTTAACGACTACTATCTTGGCAAAAGCCTTTCTTGAGCCCGCCGCATAGTCGCTGACACGTCTGTCGCTGGCCGTTGAATGGAGATCGGTGGCCGGCGGCGGGCAGCGTCAGATTCTCAGATGCCAGGGAGGGCGTCTGTAGGCGATGGCTGAGGGTGGTGTGCGAATTTGGCGCTGAGCAAAGCAATAAAAAAGCCCCACCATTTCTGGCAGGGCTTTCAGAATATACCCAAGATGTCTGGATATACCCAAGACGTTAGTAGTTAGTAACCCTCAACGCCTTCTATTTGGCTCCGCCTGCTGGGCTCGAACCAGCGACCCAATGATTAACAGTCATTTGCCAGAATCGCAATAATCCATAATGCAATCAAAGGGTTATGATGCTATTGGTTGGGTATATTTAATCCGATTTACAGCGGCTAAGTCATTGTTTTTTGGGCTTTAGGCGGGATGATATACCCAATGGTTTCACCCTGTCAGGAGCCGTTCTATACCGGTCAGTCATGGCGGCATTGGTGTGCCCGAGCGCGGCTTGTGCTTCTTCTCGGGTAACGTCTGAAGCTGCCTTGCCGCGCAGGTCGTGCTCTGTGAAGCTGACGCCGGCCTTCTTCTTCCAGCGCTGCCACATTGACTGGAAGCCATCGGCCCGGCCTGTCTCCGGGTTGTAGTAGCTCTGCCCGGTGCGGGTGGCGAACAGGAACATGCTGCCGACCGGCTGCTGCAGGGCTCTTAGCTCCTCGATGATGGCCCTGACTTCTGGTGTCCAGGTGAACAGTAGGTCTTTGCTGGTCTTCTGTGTGGCCCGAAACAGGCCGTCAGCGGTGATGCTCTGGGCGGTGAGCTGGAGCAGGTCGGACTGGCGCAGGCCGGTTTCCAGTTTCAGCTCCACATATAGCTGCCATTTTCGCGGCAGCACCGCATAGAACCGGGCAAGCTCCTCATCAGTCACATAGGACCGCCGCTTGGCGCCCTCCAGCTTCACCTGGCCCACCAAGGGGTTGTGGTCGATCATCCCGATGCGAACGGCGAAGGAGAGCAGGGCAGACAGCACCCGCACATCGTGCTTGCCACCCTTCACCCGGTCGGCGTGGGCGTAGGCGTGGCTGGGCCTGATCTGCCCCGGGTGGAACTCCTGAAACACGCCCTCAATCTTTCCCAATGAGCGCAGGTAGCCGGTCTGCGTGGTGGGGCGCTTCTTCGGCACCTCCTCCTCGCGAAACCGCTTGATGAGCGCGGCCATGTCGTTCGGTGTTGGCAGGTCAAACTGCGCTTGCACCTCGGCCCACTTTCGGTGGGCGGATGACAAGGTTTCGCCCAGCAGAAAACGACGCCTGTTCCCGTTGAATGCCGGGTGGCCGGCAAGAGCGGGCGGGATCTGGTAGTAAATCTTCCCGCCATGCCACTCCCAGCGCTGGGGCAGCCTGCGGTTTTCTGGCTTGGTGCGCTTTCTTGGGGCCATGTCAGAACCTCATTTCCGGATGCTTCTTGGCGACCCGTACACCTGCCTTCTGATAGTACAGCTGCCTGGGAACAGATAAGGAGCCGTCCGCCCGGCGCTCGGCATTGATGCCGTAGGTATCAGCCAGCCATCGCTGCTGGGCTGATGGCCGGACGCGGCGGGTAATCTCCACCAGCTCCTCATCGGTCAGTACGATGGACTCATTCATATCTCACTCCAACACTGTCAGTTTCTGGCATCTCAATGCAGGCTCTGTGCGCTGATAGCGCCCGGGGCCCCGTTTCGGTCGCCCCAGCTTGTTACCTGAATGCCGGCCTCGGTCATGGTTTCGGCCAGCACCGCTGTCTCTGTGAAGGTTTCCGCGTGGCACTCGTATTCCCGGCCATCCTGGGTGCGGTATCGCACGGAGAACGGACAGGTCGGCGCATAAGGTGCCGGTGCGTACCGGTGCCGGATCGGCTGCCACAGCCAGCGGCGCAGGAGGCGTTTCATCACGGCTTTTCCTTTCGTTGAGATTGCTGGGAACGAACAAGGGCCACAATAGGCAGCAAAGCCAGGAGCGCCGGCAATAAAAAGACATACGTTGCCATCAAGAAAAGGAGAGACAAAAGCGAGCACATAGCCATCCAGATGCCATCCAGAAAATCGACCACTTCATGCCTTAATGCTTGCGGCCCTGATTTGAAGGTCGTTTTCTTCCATAGCTTAAATCGAGCGATTAGAGATTCTTTAAAGGTCATCACTCCTTCTCCTTGAGCAGGGCGGCGGCGCGGCGAAGGTCGCCTACGTTGATGCGGATAGCTACAAGCGACACATCATCAGGGTAGTGAATCGCAGGGAAGTTCTTGGCCTGAGCAGCGAATTTCTCCACGTAATTTTCCAGCTCCGCAATCCTCGCCTCAGCCGCTGCGAGGGCGGTGTCTGTGGCGCGGGTGTTCCATTTCTTTACTGCTTCCTCGTGGCACCATTCGTGACTGAATCTCATAGCGCCAACCGTGACCCCTTTTGTGCAGCCAGGTGCTTTGCACTTAATGGTTACGGTTCGCTTTTTCGTGTGGTCGTTGCCGATAAATAAGGGTTCGGCTGCTTCAGATCCACAAAACGGGCACGGCTTCAGCTTATCCATCGCTCTCACCTCCGCCGAATTCTTGATGACACCTCTGCTCAAACAGACAATCCGTGCAAAGCAGTTCGCCGTCATCGCTGAATGCTTCCTCGCCATTTGGGATTTCGCAGTCACAGGACTCACAGTAATACTTCATTCGCTCTCACCTCCGTTATGGGTGGGGCGGATAATCCCGAGGCGACGGGCTTCCTGCTCAAGCATTGCCAGGTCATCATGGGGGTAGCCCCAGGGGTGACCGCTGCACCAATGATCCCGGGTTTCAAAGTAGCGAGGGCTCATATGGGTGCCCTTCTTGATATGGTCTCGAAACAGCTCAACCAAGCGGCGCAGGGTGCCGCCGCTCGTGAAGGCGCGCCACTCGTGCTTGTAGTGGGTATAAATCCGCTTTTTTGTGTAATAGTCCAGAAACCAAATGCGGCCACGCTCATCCATTTCCATGGTCGATATGAAGCCGTTGTGACTGAAAAACTTGCGACCACAGCTGGCAATGATCTGGATGAATTCGTTCACGTTTTCGAGGCGCTTTTCTTGAATGCTCATACACCCCCCTCGTCGCCAGCGGTGCGGAGGCGGTCCAATTCGTCCGCGTGGTTTTCGCACATTGCTGCGTGGCCAATATCACCAGTAGCACGGAATTGCTTAGCAGCTTCGCGCAATGCATCGCGAGCGCCCATCAGCGCCTGACTACCTGATGACGCCGCAGGATCAAAGCTGATCGGCTTCCATCGCTCAACGTCGGCCAGCTCACAACCAATATCATCGCCGCAGCCGTCAACCAGATCGCCGTTGCTATTGAATGCCACCACCATGTGATCGGGGTAGCCCTTCAGCGGTATATGGCAAATCCCACCGTCAGTGTCATAAATCGGATAGCCGGAACACCAGCCCGCCGCCCCACCATTGGCGCTAAGGGCGGCTTGCCATGCGTCCCATGCTGCCTGGGCATCAGGGTGCTGATACCCGCCTTCAGTCCTGTCAGCCGGGAGTATCGGCCGAACGTACTCTTCGTTGTACCAAGCCTCAAACGCCTCTCTCACTGAATCACTCATCGTATTGCTCCTGAAACTGGCCCCATGCCTGCTGCACAGCCTG
>Ga0207884_1000505_pt1 | contig 23030 bp, 20 predicted proteins | sample MalvirmetaMSP144_FD_184236 | JGI IMG/M metagenome (GOLD analysis project Ga0207884, IMG submission 184236) | Marine viral communities from the Deep Pacific Ocean - MSP-144 (SPAdes) | ecosystem: Environmental > Aquatic > Marine > Oceanic | place: Pacific Ocean | collected 2011-07-08 | reverse complement strand
CGGAGAACCTTCGGTCCGATGGTGCTTCTGGCGGGTGTCATTCTGGTCACGCCACTTAGTGGCGTGCCCGGTATTCCGACGCTTATGGGGATGCTGACTTTGCTCACCCTCGGGCAGGTCTTGCTGGGATTGAAACATTTCTGGCTGCCGAAGCTGATTGTCAGGCGAAAAATACCCCGGCAACGACTGCTCAAGGGTCTGAAGTGGCTGCGTCCTTTTGCCATAAAGATTGATCGCATGACCCGTGCGAGGTTCACGCTGCTGGTGAAAGGCCCCGGACTATATGCCATGGCTCTGGCCTGCATGGTGATTTCCGTCGTTATGCCCGCCACGGAGGTGGTTCCGTTCAGCTCCAGTATCGCCGGCCTGGCCCTGGTGGCGTTTGGAATGGCAATGATTTCCCGGGACGGCCTTCTCGCACTGTTTGCCTGGGGAGTTTCACTCACAGGTCCAATCATGCTGTTGCGCAACCTGGGGGGTTGAAGAACCGCCCCTACTGGGTTGAAGGTGGAGATAGAGTAAGTAAAACCGGTGATCTTGAGCTAGATTACAGGAGTAGGATCTCTTATTTGCTGGCTAAAAAGGAGAGTCGCCATGGTACGTTTATTCTATCTGGTTTCTTCAATTGACAGTGCGAAGGAAATCTCCGACGACCTTCATCAGAACGGTGTCACCGACTGGCGTTTCCACATCGTCAGCAAGGATGAGGCGGGGTTGTACACCCACCAATTGCACACGGCCTCGGTTCTGGACCGAACCGATCTGCCCCGCTTTGTAGAGCGCGGCGCTATTGCCGGTCTAGTGCTGGCACTGGCGTTTATTGTGCCCCTGGCGTTGCTGGAAGTTGTGAATATGCCAGCGGCGGCCTGGATCGCCCTGTTCATCTTTGTGATTGTCGCAGGCGCCTGGGTAGGTGGATTCGGTGGTATCCAGAGTGAAAACTACCGTATACAGCCGTTCCACAAGGATATCGAAGCGGGCAAGTATCTGATCATGGTGGATACCCCGAAACAGTACATCTCCAAGGTCAAGGAGCTGATGACCAAGAACCATCCGGAAGCGGAGCTGCAGGGCAAGGACTCCAGCATCAACAATCCCTTTGCCAGCAGGCGCAAGCAGAAGATCAAGCCGGCATGACCAGGACCGGTGTCATTCTGACTGGCGGCGGCGCGCGGGCGGCCTATCAGGTGGGCGTGCTGCGGGCCGTCGCCGATATGTATCCGGACTGGCATTACCCTTTCAACGTCATCATCGGCACCTCTGCCGGTGCCATTAACGCTATGGCGCTGGCGGGCAGCCGCGGTCTGTTCCGGCACAACATTGATCATCTGGAGCGAGTGTGGTCGGAGTTGACCATGGACCGGGTCTACCGGGCCGGATCCTTCAGCCTGATGCGTAACTTGAGCTCCGTAGCCCGCAAGTTCATCAGCCGCCCGGTCGAGAGCGGCCCGGTGTCACTCCTGGATAATGCCCCGTTGCGGAAGATGCTGGAGCGGGAAATCAATCTGGAGAACATTCACCAGACGATTCGAGAAGGCCATATTGATGCGGTGGGTCTGAATGCCTGCGGCTATAGCACCGGCCAGAACATCTGTTTTTTCGAGGGCGTTGAGGGGCTGGAAGGCTGGTCTGTGGGGCAGCGAGCCGGCACAAGAACCGAATTGAGGCTGGATCACATCATGGCCTCGTCAGCGATACCCACGCTTTTTCCGCCGGTGCGCATCAACCGGGAATACTTCGGTGACGGCGCAACCCGCCAGATGGCCCATATCAGCCCGGCCCTGCGTCTGGGCGCACGAAAGGTGTTGGTGGTAGGGGTCAGTGCCAATCAGATGAGCACGGTCAAACGGCCGGACAAACCTGGCATGCCGACCATGTCCCAGGTACTGGGGCACGTGTTCAACGGTATTTTCCTCGATACCCTGGATTACGACATTGACCGGTCCCGGATGATCAACCAGTTGCTGGAGCTGATACCCCAGAAAAAACTGAAAGAGGCCGGTCTGGATCTGAGCCCGGTGGATATTCTGGAAATATCACCGTCTCAACCGATTGACGAGATTGCTGCAAAGTATCTGGATGGTTTACCGCTGATACTGCGCCGGTTGGCAGGGGCGTCTGATATCGGGGCAGAGGGCAACGCCAGTCTCGCCAGCTTCCTGCTGTTCGACCCGCGTTTCTGTAAGGATCTGATTAATCTGGGCTACCGGGATGGCCAGAGCCAGGCCCGGCAGATTGAACGTTTCTTTTCAGGGGTGGCACAGCCTCAGACGTGACACCGTCGGGGGCCGCAGGCCCCCGATCGGAGTGAGCATCAGCCTCGCAGGCCTGATACCAGCTTGTCGACGCTTTCCTTGGCATCGCCGAACAACATGCGGGTGTTGTCCTTGAAGAACAGCGGGTTCTCCACACCGGCATAGCCGGACGCCATACCACGTTTCAGCACCACAACCTGCCCCGCCTTCCAGACTTCAAGCACGGGCATGCCGGCGATGGGGCTGCTGGGGTCTTCGGCGGCCGCCGGGTTCACCGTGTCGTTGGCACCAATGACCAGCACCACGTCGGTATCCGGGAAGTCCTCGTTGATTTCGTCCATTTCCAGAACGATGTCATAAGGTACGTGTGCTTCGGCCAGCAGAACGTTCATGTGGCCTGGCAGACGACCCGCGACCGGGTGAATGCCAAAGCGCACATTGACGCCCTTGTCCCGAAGGTACTTGGTCATGTCGCTGACGCCGTTCTGCGCCTGGGCAACCGCCATGCCGTAGCCCGGTACAATGATCACTGAGCGGGCATTGCGCAGTTCTTCACAGACTTCATCTACGTTGGTTTCATAGACGGACTGTTCCTCACCACTGGCGGCGGAGCTGCTGCTGGTCTGGCCGAAGCCACCCAGAATGACGCTGATGAACGAGCGGTTCATGGCTTTGCACATGATGTAACTCAGGATCGCACCGCTACTACCCACCAGGGCACCCACGACGATCAGCAGGTCGTTGCCCAGCATGAAACCGATGGACGCTGCCGCCCAGCCGGAATAGCTGTTCAGCATGGAAACGACAACTGGCATATCGGCGCCGCCGATGGCCATGATCAGGTGCACGCCCAGTACGCAAGCGATGGCCGTCATGATGATCAGGTAGAGGATACCCAGGCCCATGCTGTCCGTACCCAGGAACCAGCTGCCGAGAACCACACAGGCAATAATGGCGGCCAGGTTCATCCAGTGGCGACCGGGCAGTGTCAGCGCTTTACTGTCGATGCGTCCGTCCAGCTTGCCACAGGCTACCAGTGAGCCGGTGAAGGTCACCGCACCAATGAAGATGCCCAGAAAGACTTCCACCAAGTGGATGGTGTGCTCGGTGCCACTGGTGGCTACCAGTGGTTCAATGTAGCCGGAAAAGCCCACCAGAACCGCAGCCAGGCCCACGAAGCTGTGCAGCAGGGCGACCAGCTGGGGCATCTGGGTCATTTCGACTTTATTGGCAATGGGGATGCCGATGCCGGCACCAATCAGTATCGCGATCGCGATGGCGATAATGCCGCCGTCAGGGCCGAAGCTCGCCAGGGTGGCTCCCACGGCGATGATAATACCCGCGACGCCGTAGAGATTACCGCGGCGGGCGGATTCCTGGTGGCTAAGGCCGCCCAGGCTGAGAATAAACAACACACTCGCGACCACGTAGGCCACGCTCACCATTCCTGTACTCATGTTGGGCGTCTCCTACTTGCGGAACATTTTAAGCATGCGATGGGTGACGTAGAAGCCGCCCCCGATGTTGATGCTGGCAATCAGTACGGCGATGAACGCCATGATGCCAACGGCGACGCTTCCCGCCTGGGCAAGATGGAGCATGGCGCCAATCACGATAATGCCGCTGATGGCGTTGGTAACACTCATCAGAGGTGTGTGCAGGGACGGTGTTACGTTCCAGATGACCTGCCAGCCAATAAAGCACGACAGCACAAAGACCGTGAAGTGGCTCAGGAAGCTTTCCGGGGCGTGGGCGCCGACGCCGTAGAGGGCGAACACCGTAACAGCGAGCAAAGCCACCTTGCCGATCAGGCTCTTTTTCCTGGCCTTTTCTTCGGCGGCCTCTTTTGCTGCCTGCACGTCGGCCGGCGAAGGTTCCTCGGTACCGGGCTTGTGCTGCGGCGTGGCCGGAGCCTCGGGCTGGGGCGGCGGCCAGGTCACGCTATCCTCTTTCACCACCGTCAGGCCACGAATGACCTGGTCTTCCATATTCACCACCGGCTTGCCGTCTTTCTCCGGTGTCAGCTCGGTCATCAGGTGAGTCAGGTTGGTGGCGTAGAGGTCACTGGCTACCTTCGCCATGCGGCTGGGCAGGTCGGTGTAGCCGATCAGGGTGACACCGTGCTTGTGGGCTACCTTGCCGGGCTCAGTGGCTTCACAGTTGCCGCCGCGCTCGGACGCCAGATCCACCACCACGCTGCCAGGCTTCATGGATTTGACCATTGCCTCGGTGATCAGCTTGGGTGCCGGTTTGCCGGGGATCAGGGCGGTGGTGATGATGATATCCACTTCTTTCGCCTGCTCGGCAAACAGCGCCATTTCCGCCTTGATGAATTCGTCGCTCATCTGCTTGGCATAGCCGCCGGTGCCGCTGCCTTCTTCTTCACCGAAGTCCAGCTGCAGGAATTCAGCACCCATGCTTTCTACCTGTTCGCGTACTTCCAGGCGGGTATCGAAGGCTCGAACGATCGCGCCCATGCTGTTGGCGGCGCCGATGGCGGCCAGGCCGGCAACGCCAGCGCCGATCACCATGACTTTCGCGGGCGGTACTTTGCCGGCGGCTGTTACCTGACCGGTAAAGAAACGGCCGAAGTGGTTTGCTGCCTCGATCACTGCACGATAGCCAGCGATGTTCGCCATGGCGCTCAGTGCGTCCATCTTCTGCGCCCGACTGATGCGGGGCAGGCTATCGATCGCCAGTGAGGTGATTTTGTTTTTTGCCAGGTGCTCCAGTAGCTCCGGGTTCTGCGCGGGCCACAGGTAGCTGATCAGGAAACTGCCTTCTTTCATCAGGTCGGCTTCGTGCTTCCTGAGCGTTTTGTTCTTCATTGGCGCACGGACTTTCAGAATAATGTCCGAGTCTTTGAAGAGGGCTTTGGTGTCCTCAATAATCGTTGCGCCTGCAGCTTTGTAGGTGTCATCTGCGTAGTCGGCGGCGTCTCCGGCACCGGTTTCAATCAGTACCTCATACCCAAGGTCGGTCAGTTTCTTGACCGAAGGAGGTGTGGCGGCGACCCGCCTTTCCCCCTCAAAGATTTCCTTTGGAATACCTATTTTCATTGTCACTGAGTCCTCCGGATACACCGGTTATGGGTTAGTGATTCTGTCTGGCAATGAGAGCCTGCACTTCGCTATCAGTCATGCTATTCAGCATGGCTCCGCGTAACTGCCTATTGACGAACCTTTCGGTTGCAAAGCGAATGTTACCGTGTTGGCAGGGTTTATCAATGTATTCCATGGAGCCATAGGTTATATATCAAATAGTCATACACGAGATTTCTGAACAGTTTCTGTCGCGAAACTCGGTGATCTGGTTCAAACAGGACAGCCATCGGTTGGCGCAGGCCAACTCGCAGCCAATCCATGTACTCCCGCCAATTTCATTGTGTATACAACCGTATACCGCCTGATAAGTCGCTACCACAGAACATCAGGCCAAGCGTTTTGCACACAATGAGGTGGAATACATGAAACCGTCGGTACGAGTTGCCATTATCGGCACGGGGTTCTCTGGCCTGGGCATGGGCATCAAGCTCAAGGAAGCCGGTTACGATGATTTTGTCATTCTCGAACAAAGCGATGACGTCGGCGGCACCTGGCACGAGAACCATTACCCGGGGTGTGCCTGCGATGTCCAGTCCGCCCTCTATTCCTTCTCTTTTGAGCAGAACCCCAACTGGACACGCATGTACGCACGCCAAAAGGAGATCAAGGCCTATCTCCGGCATTGCGCCGAGAAGTACGGGCTGATGGAGCATATCCAGCTGAATACCCACGTGGCCGGTGCCAGGTTTGACGAACGCCGACATCGCTGGACCGTCGAAACCTGTGACGCACCTGCGCTCTGGGATTACATGACCGAACGGGGCATGGTGGCGGGCGATGAACTGGATCGTTCGGACGAGGCTCTACCCGAGGTGAAAACCCTGCGTGCCGATGTGGTTGTCTCGGGCATGGGTGGGTTGAGTACACCGGCCTATCCGGCCATCGACGGCCTGGAAAACTTCAATGGCAAACAGTTTCATTCCCAGCACTGGGACCACGATTATGATTTTCGGGGCAAGCGAGTTGCGGTGATTGGTACCGGTGCGTCTGCGATCCAGTTCGTGCCGGAGGTGGCGAAAGACGCCGCACACCTGGACCTTTACCAGCGCACACCGCCGTGGATTGTGCCCAAGCCGGATCGGCCAATCCGTCCGCTGGAGCGGGCGTTGTTCAAACGCTTTCCCCAATCGCTGAATGCTTTCCGTCAGAGCATCTACTGGACGTTGGAAGCACGGGTGCTGGGGTTTGTGGGTGACCCACGCATCCTCAAGATTGGCGAGCTCCAGGCCCGTCGTCATATTCGCAACCAGATCAAGGACCCTGTTCTGCGCAGAAAGGTCACCCCGGATTTCCATTTCGGCTGCAAGCGGGTGTTGATCTCGAACAACTATTATCCGGCCCTGGCCCAGGACAATGTGGACGTGCTGACTAACGGCATCCGCGAGGTACGGGAAAACGCCATTGTCGAACGCAACGGCGAGGAGCGTGCAGTGGACTGCATCATTTACGGCACCGGCTTCAAGGCCCAGGACCCGATTCCCAAGGGCATGGTCAAGGGCCGTGGCGGGCAGGATCTGCTGGATGCCTGGAAAGAGGGTGCCGAGGCCTATAAAGGCACGACCATTGCCGGCTTCCCCAATTTCTTCATGCTCATGGGCCCGAACACCGGTCTGGGCCACAGCTCCATGGTCTACATGATCGAGAGCCAGATCCAGTACGTGCTGGACGCCCTGAAAAAGATGGAAAAGCATGGCTGGAAAAGCGTGGAAGTGAAGGAAGATGCGCTGAGCAAATACAACGCTTCCATCCACGCCAAACTGGGCGACTCGGTCTGGCAGACCGGCTGCAAAAGTTGGTATGTGAACGAAAACGGCAAGAACACCACGCTCTGGCCCGGTTTCACCTGGCAGTTCCGTCAGCAGACGCGGCGGTTTGATGCACGGCATTACCGGATTGAGGCCAGCGGCGTTCCGGTTGCAGGCGTATCGCCGGCAACCGCCTGATCAACTGACCAGCGTGCCACCATCCACTGCCAGGCACTGGCCTGTGATGTGCCGGCCAGCTTCCGTGGCCATCAACACCGCGGCGCCTTTCAGGTCTTCTTCACCACCAAAGCGTTTCAGCGGAATGCGCTCGAGCATTTTGTCACCCTGGGCATCCAGCAAGCCCTGGGACATCTTCGACGGGAAAAAGCCCGGGCAAAGCGCATTCACGTTAATGTTGTAGTGACCCCACTCGGATGCCAGCGCGCGGGTGAAGTTCACCATGGCGCCTTTGCTGGTGTTGTAGGCAATGGTCTGCATGCCTTCCGGGTTGCCGGACAGCCCGGCGATGGAGGCGATGTTGATCACTTTGCCGGTCTTGCGTGGGATCATGCAGCGCTTGCCCACGGTCTGGGTGAGGAAGAAGCTGGCGTTGACGTTCAGGTTCATCACCTTCATCCAGCCCTCGGGTGGATAGTCTTCCGCCGGGGCACCCCAGGTGGCGCCCGCATTATTGACCAGGATATCGATGTCGCCCAGTTGATCAACGACCTGATCAACCACCTTGGGGATACCTTCCAGATTGCCCAGATCGGCGGCGACGGTCACAACCGTCACACCCAGGCCTTCCAGATGTTCCTTGGCCGCATCAAGCTCATGCTGCTTGCGGGCGCTGATGGCGATTTTTGCCCCCAGCTCGCCCAGAGCTTCGGCCATCTGCAGGCCAAGGCCGCGGGAGCCGCCGGTGATAAAGGCGACCTTTCCAGTCAGGTCCAGTAACTGTTTTACGCTCATAGTACGAATCCTTTTCCGTTCAGGCGCTGGCGGCCAGCAGGCTGTCGCTGACCTGGGCCAGGTGGTGATCGGCGTCGCCGAACAGCAGGTTGATCAGTGTGAGGCGCTTGAACAGATGCGCGGCGAACATCTCGTCGGTAACACCCATACCGCCATGTAGCTGAACGCCTTCCTGGGCCACATAGCGGGCACCCTGGCCAATCAGCGTCTTCGCCATGGAAATGGCTTCCCGCCGCTTGGCCCGATCCTCGGAGTCCGCGGTGTTGGCAGCCAGAATGGCCATGGATTTCGACTGCTCGGCGTGCATGAACATGTCCGCCATACGATGCTGCAGCACCTGGAACTTGCCGATGGGCACGCCGAACTGCTTGCGCGTCTTGATGTATTCCAGGGTCGCGGCGTTCATGGCTTCCATGGCGCCCACGGCTTCGGCACAGACTGCGGCGATGCCCAGGTCCATGGCTTTTTCGATGTGAGGAAAAGCCTGGTCCAGCTCGCCCAGCAGATTGTCGGCGCTGACCGCTACATTGGAGAAGCTGATCTCGGCGATGCGGTAGCCATCGTGGGCAGCGAAGTCGTCGATTTTCACGCCTTTGGCATTGGCGTCCACAATAAACAGCGACAAGCCCTGCTCATCGTTGGCATTGCCACTGGTGCGGGTGGACACCACCAGCTGGTCCGCCTGGCCACCGTGAATCACCGCGGTCTTCTGGCCGCTGATCATGAAGTGGTCGCCGTCTTTGCGGGCGGTGGTCTGAACCTGCGCCATATGGTAGCGGGCGCCCGGCTCGTAGTGGGCGAACGCCATCTTGCGTTCGCCGGTGGCGATGGCAGGCAGACAATCATCCTTCTGGGCGTCGTTGCCGAGATCGCGAACCAGCCCACCGGCCAGAACCACGGTGGCCAGGTAGGGTTCAACCACCAGGCCACGGCCAAAGTTTTCCATCACCACCATGGTGTCCACCGCGTCGCCGTCCAGGCCGCCAAAGGCTTCGGGGAAGGTGAAGGCCAGCAGGCCCATATCTGCAAGGGCAGACCAGGTGTTCGGGTCCGTGCCTTTGCCGGATTCGATGAAGGTGCTGCGCTTTTCAAAGCTGTACTCGTTAGTCACGAAGCGGCGCAACGAGTCGTTCAGCATTTGCTGTTCGTCGGTAAGATCGAAATTCATAAGACCGTCTCTCCAATTCTCTTGGCTGATGGCTCTTTAAAGACCAAGTACAAGCTGGGCAACGATGTTGCGCTGGATCTCGTTGGACCCGCCAAAGATCGACAGCTTGCGCATGTTGAAGTAGTCGCCCGCCGAAGGCGTGGCTTCCATTGAGCCTGCACGGGGGCCGTTATAGTCCAGCTCCAGCGCCTCGGGAATGTGGGCGATGGAATCCTGGCCGCCGGCTTCCATCAGCATCTCGAACAGCTTCTGGCCGATCTCGGTGCCGCGGATTTTCAGAATTGACGCCTGGGGGCCGGGGCCGCGCTTGTCGGTGAGCACGCGCAGCACGGTCAGTTCCAGCGCGCGGAGTTCGATGTCCAGCTGCGCCAGGCGGTCGCGGAAGCGGGTGTTCTCGATCAACGGGCGCTGGCCGTCCTGTTCCTGATGCGCCACTTCTTTCAGACGCTTCATCATCGCCTTCCACTGACCGACGTTGGCCAGGCCGGTGCGCTCGTGGCCCAGCAGGAATTTGGCATAAGTCCAGCCCTGGTTTTCTTCACCGATCAGGTTTTCGGCGGGGACTTTGACGTTGTCAAAATAGACTTCGTTAATCTCGTGCTCGCCGTCCAGCATGATGATGGGCTTCACATCGATGCCGGGGTCGTTCATGTCGATCAGCAGGAAGGAGATGCCCTGTTGCGGCTTGCCTTCGTTGCTGGTGCGCACCAGGCAGAAGATCCAGTCGGCGTGCTGGCCGAGGGTGGTCCAGGTTTTCTGGCCGTTGACGATGTAGTGATCGCCCTCGCGCTTGGCAGAGCACCGCAGTGACGCCAGATCGGAACCGGCGCCGGGTTCGGAATAACCCTGACACCACCAGTCTTCCCCGCTGAGGATGCCCGGCAGGAAGCGCCTTTTCTGTTCTTCGTTGCCGAAGGTCATGATCACCGGGGCGACCATGCGCAGGCCAAAATCGAGCTGGCGCGGGGCGCCGGCGAGGGCACACTCTTCTTCAAAGATGATCTGCTCAATGGGGCTCCAGCCGGTGCCGCCGAATTCTTTCGGCCAGGTGGAGGCGCCCCAGCCTTTGTCGAACAGAATTTTCTGCCAACGCTGGGTCATTTCTTTGTCGTGGCGCAGGCGTTTCTGAACGCGCTCGCGGATGTCGTCCGGGAGGTTGTCGTTCAGAAACTGGCGAACCTCGGCGCGGAAGGCCTCTTGTTCGGGGGTGTAATTCAGATCCATGTTGCACCTCTTGTCTGGTGGCTGAGGTTAACTTGTGAGTGGCCTGGGAGTTTGTAGTGCCGGGCCTGCTAGCTTTGGGGTGGCGCCGAATGGGTATCCCCTTTCAAAACACGCTCCTTCGGCCCATCCCTGGGGCGCTTGGGCTCCGCCATCCTTGGCTCCGCACAGTTTTGAAAGGGGATACCCATCCGACGCTTCGAGTCTGTCCGTGCCTGCTTTAACAAAATCTGTTTCACGGTCTTGGCTCAGCTTTCTAATGCTGCACCTGTTGGCCATTGCACAAAGCTCAGGGCGGCTGGCCGATAGGAGTGTCCAAAACCGTGCGGAGCCATGGATGGCGGAGCCCAAGCGTCACATGGGTTCGGCCGAGCGCTTATGAAGCGAAGCTTCATGCGACAGCCGAACGACCGCAATCTATGATTGCGGGCCGGACCCCGCAGGGGTGCCGAAGGAGCGCGTTTTGGACACCTCTACCTGACAGGTGCCCTCCACCCAAGTCGAAGGCAACAAAGCCTTAGGCAACCTCGAACAAGCCAGCCGCACCCATACCAGTACCGACACACATGGTAACGACGACGTACTTAACACCGCGGCGCTTGCCTTCGATCAGGGCGTGGCCGACCAGGCGTGAGCCGGTGGTGCCGTAGGGGTGGCCGACTGCGATGGCGCCGCCGTTGACGTTCAGGCGGTCCATCGGGATGCCCAGTTTGCGCTGACAGTACAGAACCTGGACGGCGAAGGCTTCGTTGAGTTCCCACAGGCCGATGTCGTCGACGGTCAGGCCGGCGCGCTTGAGCAGTTTGGGAACCGCGAAGACCGGGCCGATGCCCATTTCGTCGGGTTCGCAACCGGCAACGGCGAAGCCGCGGAAGATGCCCAGTGGCGTGGCGCCGCGTTGTTCGGCGATTTTGCTGTCCATCAGCACGCAGGCAGAAGCGCCATCAGAGAACTGGCTGGCGTTGCCGGCGGTGACGACGCCGCCTTCCATTGCCGAGCGGATCTTGCTGACGCCTTCCAGGTTGGTGTCCGGGCGGATGCCTTCGTCCTGGCTGATGGTGACTTCCTGGCTGCTGAGTTGGCCAGTGGCTTTATCCGCCACGCCCATGGTGGTGGTGATGGGCACGATTTCGTCGTCGAATTTTCCTTCTTCACGGCCCTTGGTGGCCAGGTTCTGGCTGCGTACGCCGTATTCGTCCATGTCTTCTTTCTTGATGCCGTAACGCTTGGCCACGGTCTCAGCGGTGTCCAGCATGGACCAGTAGAGCTCCGGCTTATTCTTTGCCAGCCAGGGTTCCATGAAGTAGTTCTGGTTGACGTTGGCCTGCACGGTGGAGATGGACTCCACACCGCCGGCGACCATCACGGGCACCCGATCTACGGCAATGTGGTGGGCGGCCATGGCGATGGCCTGCAGGCCGGACGAGCAGAAGCGGTTGATGGTGGCGCCGCCAACGGTGACCGGCAGCCCGGCGCGAATCGCACCCATGCGGGCGACGTCGTTACCGGTGGAGCCTTCGGGCAGGGCGCAGCCCATCAGCACGTCTTCGATTTCGTTGGGGTCGACTTTGGAACGCTCGACCGCGTGCTGGATGGCATGGCCGGCCAAGGTGGCGCCGTGGGTCATGTTCAGGCCGCCGCGCCAGGATTTAGCCAGGGGCGTGCGGGCGGTGGATACGATGACAACATCATTGGACATAACAATTCTCCTCAGGTCGGAGCTGCGTTTTGTAAGCAGCCCCGTATCAATTCGTGGACCGGTTATTTGCTATCGAAACCCTTGCCGTCTTCGGCACGCTTGGCCAGCAGGGCTGCCGGTTCCCAGAAACCAGGCTGGGTGTGACGGTCTTCGGTGAAGGCCTGCATGGCGCGAACCACATTGGGCAGCCCGACTTCTTCGGCGTAGTGCATGGGGCCACCGCGGAACACGGGGAAGCCGTAACCGGTCAGGTAGACCATGTCGATGTCGGAGGCGCGCTGGGCGATGCCTTCGTCCAGAATCTGGGCGCCTTCGTTCACCAGCGCATAGACGCAACGCTCAACGATTTCCTGGTTGCTGATCTTGCGCGGGGTGATGCCCAGTTCGGCGCGAACCTCGTCTACCACCTTGTCCACTTCCGGATCGTGCAGGGCGTTGCGGTTGCCCGGCTCGTAGCGGTAGAAACCGGCACCGGTCTTCTGGCCGTAGCGGCCCATCTCACAGATGCGGTCGGCCAGAACCATCTTCACCATGTCCGGGTTTTCCTCGTACTGGCGCTTGCGGATGGCCCAGCCGATGTCGCCGCCGGCCAGGTCGGCCATGCGCAGCGGGCCCATGGCAAAGCCGAATTTCTCGATGGCCTTGTCGATCTGCTGCACGCTGGCGCCTTCTTCCAGCATCAGCAGAGCTTCGCGCTGGTACTGGTTGATCATGCGGTTGCCGATAAAGCCGTCGCACACGCCGGAGACCACGGCGGTCTTCTTGATGGTCTTGGCCAGTTTCATGGCCGTAGCCAGAACGTCCTTGGCGGTCTTGTCGCCGCGCACCACTTCCAGCAGCTTCATGATGTTGGCCGGGCTGAAGAAGTGCAGGCCGATAACGTCTTCGGGACGCTTGGTGAAGCTGGCGATCTTGTTCAGGTCCAGGGTGGAGGTGTTGGAGGCCAGGATCGCGCCTTGCTTGCACACTTCGTCCAGCTTCTCGAACACGGACTGTTTAACGCCCATCTCCTCGAACACGGCTTCGATCACCAGGTCGACGTCCTTCAAGTCGTCATAGCTCAAGGACGGCGTAACCAGAGCCATCTTGGCCTTGGCGTCGTCCTCGCTCATGCGGCCTTTCTTGACCCGGCCTTCGTAGACCTTTCGAATGGCTTCGACGCCACGGTCCAGACCTTCCTGCTTCATCTCGACCAGAGTGACCGGGATACCAGCGTTGAGGAAGTTGATGCTGATGCCGGTACCCATGGTGCCGCCACCGATCACGCCGACAGCTTTAACGTCGCGGGTTGGGGTGTCAGACGGAACGTCGGCAATCTTGCTGGTCAGGCGCTCGGAGAAAAACGCGTGACGCAGGGCGCGGGATTCCGGCGTTTGCATCAGGTTGACGAACGCTTCGCGCTCCACTTCCATGCCCTTGTCGAACGGCATGGTAACGGCGGCTTTTACAGCTTCAACGCACTTCAGCGGGGCCGGGTAGTTCTTCGCCATGGCGCCGACAGTGTTCTGGGTGAACATGAAGAAGCCTTCCGGATTCGGATGCTTGGCTTTCAGGTCCCGTACCTTTTTCAGCGGCAGGTTTTCGCTGACCACTTTGCTGGCATAGGCGATGGCCGCGTCCAGTAATTCACCGTCGACGATTTCATCGAACAGGGCGCTACCTTTGAACTGCTTGGCCGGGACCACACTGCCGGAGACGATCATATTCACGGCGTGCTCTGCGCCGATCACCCGCGGCAGGCGTTGCGTACCACCGGCGCCGGGCAGTAGGCCCAGTTTTACTTCCGGCAGCGCGATTTGCGCGTCGGGCTTGGCAATACGGTAGTGGCAACCCAGTGCCAGTTCCAGACCGCCACCCATGCAGGCGCCGCTGATGGCGGCGATGACCGGCTTGCGGCTGGTTTCCACGTAGTTGATCACGGTGGTCAGGATGGGCTCTGCCATGGCCTTGTCGGTACCGAACTCGCTGATGTCGGCGCCGCCGGAAAAGGCACGGTCGGAACCGATCAAAACAACGGCTTTCACGGCGTCGTCGGCTTCGGCTTTCTGAATGCCGTCGACAATACCCCGGCGCAGTTCCAGGCCAAGCCCGTTCACGGGCGGGTTGTCGAGTCGGATAACGGCGGTATGGCCGTGTACGTCGTAATGGGCAGAACTCATGTGGCAGCTCCCTGATTCTGGCATCGGTTAGTTGGGATCGGGTGTCTGGAACACGACTTGAAAGTTCCATACACTGGTGTATTGTTTGTCCATACACTAATGTATGTTTCAGGTGGGGTCAACGGTTTCAGACGCCGTTGATCCGCTGATGTAGAATGCGCCGCCAATCGCCAGCAGTAGGACTCGAATCCAGAATGACTGACGCCAGACCGAAGAAAACCAGCCGCCGCAAGGTCTCCGACAAAGCCCAGCTTACCCGGGATCATTGGCTGGATGCCGCCGCCGGGGAAGTGGCCGCCGGCGGCTTTGGCAACCTGCGGGTGCTGACCCTGGCCAAGAAACTGGGTGTCACCCGTGGCAGCTTTTACTGGCACTTCAAGGATCATGAGGATCTGGTGACCAGCTTCCTGAATCGCTGGCGGGATAGACGCTTGCACGAACTGCAGTACTGGAAGCCAAAAGGCGGCGACGTGGAGACCGAGTTGCGTCAGATTCTGGAGCTGCTGCTGACGGATGCATCCCGCAACATTCGGCGCCTGCAGGTAGAACTGGCGGTACGGGACTTTGCCCGACGTAATGAATATGCGGCGGATCTGGTCAATGAAGTGGACGAATCCCGAATCAGCCAGAACTGCGAGCTGTATAAACGCCTGAGCAATGACCCCCAGCGTATCCGCGACCTGTCACTGCTGATGTATGTGGCGACGATCGGCTCGCAGGTTGTGCTGACCGGCAAGAAGGGCGATGCCGAGACCATCCGGCGGGTTGAAGACCTGATGGCACGTGTGGCTCTGGGGCAGCGGGATGAGGATCGGGCGAGCCCGCAATAGTGGGTGTCAGCTTGTTTTACGCGCTTGAGCGGTCCGGCAAAATGGGGGGCTTCAGAGCGCCTTGCCAATTTATCTGCTCAAATCAGGCATTTAATATATATACTGAATATGCGTATATTTTATTGAGATGTTGGTTTATTTAACTGGTTAATTAATAAGGATTTTATTTAATAATAGCGAGCGCCGCCATGAGCGTCTTGGTATTCTATTTGCCTCTTTTATGTCAGGGCTTCGGGATTCGCCCGAAGCCAGACTGACGATGACGTAAAGGAGGTCAATATGTTGGTCAAGAAGCTAATTGCAGGTTCAATTTTTGCGGTCGCCGCCGGCAATGTTGCCGCTGTGCCGAGTGACCTTGCGGATCTGAATAATGATGCTGGTTCGCAGCTGTTTCCAGATGTGCCTGAGGACACCTATCACGATACCCATGCGGGTTACGTAAGTCTGACTGACACATCCGGCACTCTGGATGATACCAATGCCACTCTGTTGGCGGAATCGGCCGCCCTTGAGTCCGGCAATGCTTTTGGAATTTACAGTGAGACTACGGGTGAGCAGCTTCAGGTGTTTTCTGGTTCTGACCGCGCCATCAGCGGCACCACTGTGTCGTTTGATGTAAGCACAGGACTGGCCACCAATAATGAAACCGGAGCGACTGCCAGGATCGGCACCACATTCGGACTGTTCATCGATAATGGCCTGGGCACTGTATGGTATTCCGATCCGGAGATGAACGGCGGGGATGACTTCGCCGGTCTCTACGATACCATTGGTACCTCTGGCGAGGGCCTGTTCGGGTCCAATATCGTTGCGGCGTTTGAAGACACCGCCACAGGTGATCGCGACTATAACGATATGGTCGTAGGCCTGACAGACGTCACTGCGGTGCCGGAACCGGGAACCCTGGCCCTGTTGGGCATGGGGATTCTGGGGCTTGGCGTAAGCCGTATGCGCAAGTCCTGATACTAACTACACCTCCTTCCGAGCTGCGGGCCCTGTCCCGCAGCTCGCCTGCGCCCTCCGAGCGGTTTCTCCCTTCTGTGATAATCTGAACGCTGATCGGGCACCTGTTGTTAACCATTATGGCCCGGATATTATTGGGGCAGTGGTATGAGATTGAGTAGATGCGACCTTGGCCTTTTGATGGCCCTGTTTCCGGCAGTGTCTGTGGGGGCAGCCGATGAGCGATGCCTGGCGGCTGCCAGTTCCGAACTTGAGCGTCTTTATTGTGAAGTGATGGCCTCCGGCCGGGGCGCCAGCCTGCCTTCCCAGCCGGACTTCAACCGCAATTCTCCCCAGGTCCAGGCACTGTTACTCAAACGCCCGGCGCAACAGCTGGGTCTGACGTTGCCACAACCGGCACAGGTGCAGACTCCAGAATCGCCGGATGAGCCCGAACCTGACCCATTTCCGGGCGCCGAGCCTTCACCCGGACCAGTTGAAGCACTGGCAGACTGCCGGCTGAATGGTGAGCAGATCCGTTGCCCGGAGGGCGACTACGAGTTGGCGACAAACCGCCGACGTTCGGAACTCGCCGAGGGCGTGCTGGGGCCAAACAACCGGCTGGAGTTTGAACCGTTCACTGGCAGCCGCGATGATGAACAAGCGGTGCGCCGTTATCTTTCCCAAGCCTACGATCAGTATATCCCCAGGATGCTGCGCATCGGGCTGGGGGCAAACACCATGAGCTTCACGGCGTTCCACAATGCCTTTCATACCCTGGAAAGCGGCGGTGTGGATTTCTCAGAACGCATGGCCCAAACCTATGAACTGCTGAAACAGGACCGTCAGCAACTGGGCGTGAAAACCCGCTATCACGATGAGCTACCGGAGAGCCTGACATTGTGTAGCCATATCAATCGCGACATTGTGGTCTGCGACAATGTGGGAACCAACTGGGTATACGTCCGCGCGAACCGCTGACGTGGCGGCTCGCGCAGATCCCCGGTCATCAGTGCAATTCTGTACGCCCCAGATCCTGCAGCACTTTATCCAGCACCAGCGGGCTATGCAGTATCCGGTGGTGGCCCAAGCCACGGGTTCTGAGAATGTCCCCTCGCACCCAGCCCGAATGAACGCGTTCGCTCTGGGTGGGCTCGATGGAGCTGTCGTCCTGATCCAGTACGACCAGCCCGCGTTGGGTCAGGGTGCGGGATAGGCTTTCCATGTCCAGTTTGTCCCAGACGGACGGTCCGAACTGTTCTTCCATCAAGCGCAGATGAACGGCGAGGACTTCGGCACTGAGGCCCAGTTGTCGCCCCAGGTGGTCCATGACTGAACGCAGGCTCACCGGCGGCGCCAGCATCAGCAGATACCGTGCCTGCAAACCGTCTGCAATGGCCCGGGCGGCGGCAAGGCTGCCCATTGAGTGCGAGAGGATGCCGTAGATCTCACCGACGCTGGCGGCGACTTTGGCGACCACCTCGGCCATGTCAAACAGATCCGTCCGCTCACCCTGGGCGCGGCCATGGGCAGGGGCATCGAACAGCACCACACGATACCCGGCGTCTACAAGTGGTGTTATCCAGGCGCCAAACTGGATGCCCGCGCCTGACCAGCCGTGAACCCCCAGAATAACGGGGCCGTTGCCCCAGGAATACACCGGAATGATGTAGGCGCCGTGCTGGAGCTGGGTGTAGCCGTCGACCGAGTCCAGCAGGTATTCATAACGTGATGGCATTGGCAGCCGCGAGGGCCGAAACGCCATGTGATTTACCAGGCGCCCGGCTTTTTCCGGGGACACGCGGCCAAGAAGTCGCAGTGCCATACGGGTGGCTGAAAGCCCGATCGTGTCCGATGCGCCGGGAACGACTGGCTGGCGGATGCTTTCTGGTTGAACGTGCACTTGTGTTGTCATGGTGAAAAGTCCTTCTTCCTGTTCGGTGGTTGACGATTTCAGGTTAGGGCTTGTGGTTCCCTGGCAGGAGTGTCATATTTGACTAATAAAGTGCGAAAAGGGCCAAATCATGTTCAGGGTTGCCATTGTTGCCTTGCCCCGGTGCCACGCTTCCGGGGTCCACGGGATTCTCGATTTTTTTACGGTGGCCAATTACTGCGGAGCGCCGCCCTCTGGCACTGATGAGCCGTTGTTTGACTGCCAGGTGGTCACCGTTGATGACCAGCCGGTACGTGGATACAGCGGCGCCCTGGTCACGCCCACCATTGCCAGGAACGACTTCCAGGCGGATCTGATCGTGGTGGGCTCCTCTGTGGAAGCCGCCATCGGTGCGGAGTACCTGGACCGGGCCCTTGCGCCGGCGAAACCGATCCATGGCTGGTTGCTGGAGGCAAAAGCCCGGGGCGCGGTGATTGCCAGCGTCTGCACCGGCAGTTTTGTGCTGGCGGAAGCCGGCTTGATGGACGATGCGGTGGCGACAACCCACTGGCGGGCGGCGCCCATGTTCCGCGATCGGTACCCGGATATCCGACTGGACGAAAACCAGCTGGTGGTGGATAACGGCCAGATTATCTGTGCTGGCGGTGCCACGGCCTTCGTGGACCTTTGTCTGTATCTGGTGGAGCGGTTTGCCTCACCGTCGGTGGCGCTGGCCTGCAGCAAAATGCTGGTGATGGATGGCCGCCGGCAGGAACAGACACCCTATATGGCGTTCTACAGCAAGAAGGCCCACCAGGATGATGCTATTCGCAAAGCGCAGGGATGGCTGGAGGTCCACTACGCTGACCCGGTCACCATTGATGAGGTAGCCTCTGTCGCCGGCCTGGGAACCCGCACCTTCAAACGGCGCTTCAAGGAAGCCACCGGTGAAACCCCGATCAGCTACCTGCAGCACCTGCGCATTGAAGCGGCCAAACACCTGCTTGAGTCCAGTCGTGAGCAGACCGCCCGCATCATCTGGAGCGTGGGTTATGAAGACGCCAGCTCCTTCCGGCGACTGTTCAAGCGCACGGCGGGCTGTACCATGGAACAATACCGTAAGCGTTTCAGTTATGTATCGCCGGCTGCAGCCTAGTTGCCCAAGGGCGCCCCGCAGTGGGATGATTCGTGCCAGCGTTCCCTGACCGAAACCCCGACCCAAAACGACAGGACTTCCATGCCCGGCAAAGATTCCACCCGCCTTAACAAATACATCAGTGAAAGCGGTATCTGTTCACGGCGCGAGGCGGACCGTTTCATTGAGAGCGGGCAGGTCACCATTAACGGTAAAACAGCACAGGTGGGTGACCAGGTCTTTGACGGCGACAAGGTCACGGTCGGAGGCCGCAAGGTACAGCCCCGGGACAAACGGGACCTGGTGTTTATTGCTCTCAACAAGCCGGTTGGGGTGGTCAGCACCACTGACCCCGCCGAACGTCGTAATATCCAGAACTTCGTGGGGCACAGCGAGCGTATTTTCCCTATCGGCCGGCTGGATAAGGACTCCCAGGGCCTGATTTTCATGACCAGCGACGGTGATCTGGTCAACAAGATCCTGCGGGCGGGGAACAATCACGAGAAAGAATACCTGGTGACCGTCGACCGCCCGGTGACCGCCGAATTCGTCAAAGGTATGGGCTCTGGCGTGCCGATCCTGGGTACGGTCACCAAACCATGCCAGGTCGAGAAAGTATCGAAGTTCGTGTTTCGCATCATCCTGGTCCAGGGCCTGAACCGGCAGATTCGCCGTATGTGCGAGTTTTTCGGCTTCGAGGTCAAGAAGCTGGAGCGGGTGCGGATCATGAACGTCAGTCTGAAAGGGCTGCCTGTCGGGCAATGGCGGGATCTGGATCGGGCGGAGCTGAAAACCCTGTTCGATATGATCAAGGATTCGTCGTCGGAGGTCAGCCCGGATACCCGCAGTGAAACAAAAAAGCCCACGGGCAAAAAACCGGCTCGAAAGCCAGGTAAACCGCCGCGACCGGGAAAGCCTGCCAAGCCTGCGGGCGCTCGCAAACCCCGCAAGCCCCGAAAGCCTAGCGTTAAACGGTAGAAGAGGTCCACTTCCGTATGTTTGAGGTGTTTTTCAGTACTTTTGTCAGCAGTTCCATCCGTTTCGTGTTCCTGCTGGCCCCGTTCTTTGTCGTGACCATGTTCCTCGCGCTAACCCGGGGGCTGCCGGTGACGGAGAAGCGTTCGATCATCCGGCGCTCCTCCGTGTCGGCGCTGATTCTGGGACTGATCCTGTTTTTTGTTGGCCCGCTGTTATTCAGCGCTATCGGCATTACCCTGAACTCATTCCGGATCGGCGCCGGCAGTCTGTTGTTCCTGACGGCCATCAGCCTGGTCACCAACGGTACCCGTAGCCACGCCACAGGGTTGCCGGATGAGGACCGTGACGATATTGCCGTGGTGCCACTGGCCATACCGGTGATGATCGGCCCGGCGACCATCGGTGCGATACTGGTCTACGGTGCTGAGCTGAACAGTGTGCCTGAAGTCGCCGGAGGTCTTCTGGGGCTGGTTTCGGCGCTGCTTATCATGGCGACTCTGCTGCACCTGTCCGGCTACCTTGAAACGGCCCTGGGCAAGACCGGGCTAAACATCCTTTCCAAGATCAGTGGCCTGATACTCTCTGCCATGGCGGCGGAAATGGTGTTGACGGGAATTGCGGGGTTTATCGCTTCGACATCCGCTGCCTGATGGAGCGAAGCAGTCGCGTTAGAAAGGAACCGTGCAAAATGTCATTTGATACCGTAGAACAGAACCGCAGTCGCCAGCAATTCGACGGACTCTCCTCCGTATGGCTGTTTGGCTATGGTTCCCTGATCTACAAAGTGGATTTCCCCTTCCTGGAAAAGCGCCCCGCAACCATTGAGGGCTGGGCCAGACGTTTCTGGCAGGGGTCTCATGACCACCGTGGCACTCCGGAAGCTCCTGGCCGGGTGGTTACGCTGGTTGAGCAACCTGATGCCCGTTGCAAAGGCATGGCTTACCGGGTGTCTCCATATGTCTTCGAGCACCTGGATGTGCGGGAGAAGAACGGCTACTTGCGCTTCACCACGCCCATGGAATTCGACAATGGCGCCGTGGAAGACGGCCTGGTGTACATTGCCACCGAAGACAACGCGGCTTTTCTGGGCCCGGCAACCTCTGAAGCCATCGCCCGCCAGATTGCCCGGTCAACCGGCCCCAGCGGTCCCAATCGTGATTACCTGCTGAACCTGGCCGAGGCCCTGCGCGCGCTTGGAGACTACGATGCCCATGTCTTCGAGATTGAAAACCACCTCCGATAACGTCAATTCCGGCGACGTTCTGTCAAGCCCGCCCACTGGCGTGTAAAGGAAATGCAAAGCCCCCGTCAAAGCCGCGACATCGTCTTCCGAATCCGTATTCTGACTTTAAGACACATCGGTAAACAACTTGCGGATGTGATTTCAGCAGGCTGGCAAACCAGCCAGAAAAGGTCGGGAGCAAGGTGATGAAACAGCTTCTGATAGGTAGTTTTGTTCTGGCGCTTCTGTTGGGCGCCGCACCGGTGATGGCCGACTCGAACCACCACCGCGGTTATTCAGACGGCAATGTGAAACCCACGCACTACCGGGATGACGAAGGCTATCGGGGTGGCCACCGAAGCTATGATCATGACCGCCGCCGTGGTGACTGGCGTGGCAACCATCCGGGCCGACACCATGGGTGGGACGCGGGCTGGAAAAAAGGCTTCAAGCACGGGTGGAAAAAGGGTAAGCGCCATGGCTGGAAGCATGACGACCATGGCGATAGACGCAGCTGGAAAAAGCACCAACATGACCGCAAGCGCGATCATGGTTACCGGTACCGGCTCCACTACAACGGATTGGTGGGAACCGGTGTCAGCAGCGGTCACGTGACGATTGATCTTTCCGGGCACTAACGTAGTTGGTCATATTGCCACCATAAGCGAGCTGTCTGATGACCAGTAAACGAAGATCTTTTACGCCAGAGTTCAAACAGGAAGCTGCCTGTCCGGTGCTTGACCAGGGCTACTCTGTTACCGAAGCCAGCCGCTCTCTCGTTTCTCACTTCCCACTTTTACAGTCACTCATACACGCCTCGGCATCGACATCCGGGCGTGGGTCTGGGCGGACGAAGCCATCCCGGTTGGGCATTTTGATTTTTGGAAGTGAGGCGGCGTCGAGAGTTGTGCTTTTGTCCACAATGCCGTTGAGATGAAGAACATAGGCGGTGACCGCATAGGTTTCATCCGGTGAGAGGCTTTGTGGAGAGTGGAATGGCATGGCACGGTGGACGTAGTCGTAGAGCGTGGTGGCATAGGGCCAGTAACTTCCCACAGTCTTGACCGGAGAGTCACTTGCCAGCGTGCCCTTACCGCCTACAAGTCGGTCCATCTGGCCACTTTTGCCGTCAGCGCCGTGGCAGCTCAGGCATTGGGCCTGGTAAACCTCCTTACCTTCAGGCACGCTTCCGGAACCCTCGGGCAGACCTTCACCGCTGGGCGGCACATCAATGTTCCAGCCCACGATTTCCTTATCGGTGGCTTCCCGACCCAGCCCGTAATCTTCATTCTGAGCCATAACCATGCCAGTGCCGACCAAGGACAAAAGCGTCATGGATGCGATGGTTTTATACATGAACATTGCTGACCCCTCCATCAGAGCTGACTTCCCAAGTCTGTATGGCATTCAGGTGATAAACCGAATTGAGCCCTCGCACGTCAATTAACGCCTGAAGGGTGGGCTGAACGTATCCGGTCTCATCAATGGCACGGCTCTGGAGTAGTGCCTTCCCACCTTTCCACCGCCATGGAAGCCTGAATGCAGTCAGTGCCTTGGACTCCACCGGGCCTTCGAGCTTCGCTTGTGTCCAGTTACGGCCCCCGTCAGTGGAGACATCTACCCGGGTAATCTTGCCACGGCCAGACCACGCAAGCCCCCGGATTTCGTAAAAGCCCTTTTCAGGAAGTGTGTGCCCCCCCGATGGAAAGGTGATTACGGACTTTGCT